>Ga0182011_10000726_pt1 | contig 28857 bp, 25 predicted proteins | sample 711E1DmetaG_FD_120481 | JGI IMG/M metagenome (GOLD analysis project Ga0182011, IMG submission 120481) | Permafrost microbial communities from Stordalen Mire, Sweden - 711E1D metaG | ecosystem: Environmental > Terrestrial > Soil > Wetlands > Permafrost | place: Sweden: Stordalen | collected...
ATCGTCGAGGACCGTGCCCGAACGACCCGAGACCGCATCTACGGCGACGCCGACTGGAACGGGCGCCGCTTCATCGTCGTCGACACGGGCGGCCTCGAGATCCATCCCGGCGATCCGATCGAAGAGCGGGTCCAGGAGCAGGCTCGGCTGGCCATCGGCGAAGCAGACCTCATCGTGCTCGTCGTCGACTCGATCGCCGGCCTGACGCCGGCCGACCTCGAAGCCGCGGACCTGCTTCGAACGGCCAAGGCGCCTGTGCTCGTGGCCGCCAACAAAGCCGACAACGAGAAGCGCGAGCTTGAAGCGGCCGAGTTCTACTCCCTGGGCTGGGAGGAGACGTACCCGATCAGCGCGGCTCACGGCCGCGGTGTGGCGGATCTGCTCGACGCGATCGTGTGGGCACTGCCGCCCGAAAGCGAGCAGGAGATCGCTCGCAAGAAGCGTCAGGCCGAGGCGGACGAATGGGCGCGCGACATGGCCGCAGGCCGGCTCTCGCACATTCTCGACGGCGACGAAGAGGCGATCGAGCTGGCGGCGGAGGGTGGCTCGGACCTGCCGATTTCGTTCGACCAGGAGGAGCAGTCGGTGTCGATCGCCCTGGTCGGGCGCCCGAACGTCGGCAAGTCGAGCCTGCTGAACGCCCTGCTCGGCGAGGACCGGGCAATCGTGAGCGACATCCCCGGCACGACCCGCGACGCCATCGACACGCACCTGACCTGGGGCCGGAGCGAGATCGTCATCATCGACACGGCCGGCATCAAGCGGCCCGGGAAGGTCGCGAGCGGCCAGGCCGCCGAGCGCTACTCGACGTTGCGTGCTCTCAAGGCCGTGGAGCGGGCGGATGTCGCCGTGCTGGTCATCGACGCCTTCGAGGGGCTCACGGCCCAGGACGCCCACGTCGCTGGCTTCGTGGCGGAGGAGGGCCGCGGTCTTGTCATCGCCCTCAACAAGTGGGATCTGCTGGCGGAGAAGACGGATCGTACCTTCGATGAATACGTGGACTCGATGCGCGGCGAAGTGCCGTTCCTCGACTTCGCCCCGTTCGTGTCCATAAGCGCAAAGACGGGCCAGCGCGTCGGGCGAGTTCTGGAGCTGGCGGTTGACGTGTGGGGCGAGCGTCGCAAGCGCATCCCCACACCGGAACTGAATCGGGTGATCCGCGCGGCGTCACTGCGCCAGGCTCCGCCCGCCGGTAAGTTGGGCCCGCCCAAGATCTTCTACGCCACTCAGGTGGCGGTTTCCCCGCCGACGTTCGTGTTCTTCGCCCGGCACGCGGCCGGGGTGCATTTCAGCTACAAGCGCTTCCTGGAAAACCAGCTTCGGGCCGAGTTTGGGTTCGATGGGACCCCGATCCGTCTCATCTTCCGCGAGCGGGCGAGTGGCCGGTCGTCACAGGGCGACGGTAGGGGAAGAGCGGGGAGCGGCGCCACGAGGCCGCGAGCAGCCGGGCCCGACAGGCCGGGGGTCCGTCCCACCGCCGCGAAGGCGCCCGACCGCAAGGGCACGAGCGGCTCCAAGCGAAGCACGAGTGGGCGCCGGACTCCACGGGTCTGACCTATGGATCTGCTCCTGCGACTCGCCGAGCATCTTGGCCGGTAGGCCCGTCAACCTCTGGGCCACGGCACCGACATTGCGGGGCCTTCGACAGGCACCACGTGAACGGGGCTGTTCGCGCGTCTGGTAGACTTCCGAGCGTCGGGGCGTGGCGCAGCCTGGTAGCGCACCTGAATGGGGTTCAGGAGGCCGAGCGTTCGAATCGCTCCGCCCCGACCAACTTCCAAGGACGACTCGGTCCGATTTGGCCGTGTGCCGGGCCGCCGTTGCAAGGCTTGGCGACCGCCTCACGATCGAGCGCTCAAACCTGATAGAATCATGGGCACAGTCGATAGCTGATCGGTGGCGGTGCGAGGCCGTCGGCCGCACGGGTCGCCCTTCCTCGGAGGGCCAGCGGGTACCAACGCGGATGCGTTCGCGTAGAGGTATCCCATGTCTCAGGAACGCTTTCTCCTCTTTCAGCCGCCCGTGGTTTGGCGTACCCTCAATGCGTCATCAGGTTTTGCGCCGCGGGGGACACGAGGCTTGTCTGAGGGATCAATCGGAGCAGGCCTCGGATGGCTCGTACGCGGTGGCCCGATGTCGTCCATGGACGACCTAGTAATGGCGGCGCAGGACTGCCACGACGATCCTGACTACGGCTACTACGGAATCTCAACATGGGGCCTGCCGGGGGATACAATCGAACAAGCGGCGGCCCGGCTGCCAGGATCATGGTCTGTCATCCGGCCGGTACCAAGGAAGGACCTAATGGCCGCTGGCTACAGACTCGTGACAGCCAGGAATGGGCACTGCAGTGTCGTAATGGACGACGAACCTACCATTGCAGACTGCCAATCACTTGCCGCACTATTCATGCCTGCCATCAGAAATCCGGCTCGTGTGGCACGTCACGGCAACAAAGGATCACCACGATGAACTGGGAAGCCATGGGTTCAGCCCATGTCGATTTCAACTCCGTGCGCGAGGATGGAACAATTCGCGTCTTGCGGCGCCGACTGCTGGGGCTGGTACCCGGGGAAGGCGATCCAATTCTGCTGGTAGACGGTGAGGGACACTCTTGCCAAGGCCAGGTCCTAGAGGTGACCGATGGCTGGGTGTCGGTGGCTCCGGTGTGGAGTTCGTGGAATGAACCAACCGAGGAGACCTTCCTCGTGCTGGGCTTTCGTGGCTCAAACGACGCCCCAACTGCCGCCCAGCCGACGCCCAACTACACGATCACCCAAGGGTCTGGGCTGCTAGTGGCCTGACGGCCAGGTAGGGGGAACATGAAGGTCACGTTCTTTCTCTGCGATGCAGCCCAGGCTGTGGGCGGGAAGCTATACATCCTCGGCGGTGGTTGGAACATCGCATTCGCGCGTGGTGACCAGCCGTACCCAATGGGCCTCGCGATCAACGTCCAGGTGCCCTGGAACGCAACAAATGAGCGGCACACCTTCAAGGCAGCCCTGGTGACGGAGGACGGAGCTCCAGCTCTCACGCCAGATGAGAAGCCCGTGGAGATCGGCGGCGAGTTCGACATGGGTCGCCCACCCGGCACGAAGGCCGGCTCGTCGTTCAACGTCCCGATGGGGATACAGATCGCACTGCCGCTTCAACCGGGTGCCTACCGCTGGGAGATCTCGATCGATGGCACTGTCATGGCCGAAGAGTCGTTCACGGTGGTGCCTGCGGGCCCGGTGGTTCCGATCGGCTAGGTCGCAAGATCGCGCGGTGTTGTAGCCCTCGCTGTAGCCCTTAGCGGGTGCATTCCGGGGCTACAGGTGCACTCCGGTGGACAACATTGCACGTTTGACAGGCTGCTCCCTTTGCGGCTGCCATAGAATGGGGTTCAGGAGGCCGAGCGTTCGAATCGCTCCGCCCCGACCATCTCCTCGATCGATTCCCTCGGCTTATCCCGTCTGGTCGTGCGGTCCGGACTGTGTCGACAGGCCTGGCGAACGAGCATATTCTGGCAGCGCGTTCTGTCGGAACCTCACAGGTGCGCAGGGCTGAATGGGGTTCATGCTGCGCGTTCGAATCGCTCCGACCCGAGCAAGTTCCTGGCAGAGCGGAACCAGGGGAGCGCCTCGATCGCGGTGGGGCTTCAGGAAGGGAGACTCGATGATTACCCAATGCCCACGATGCGGGACTCCGCGGATGGGCGACTATCCGATCTGCCAGAGTTGAGCCTTCGACTTCCGCATCGCCGGGACACCACCGGCCCCGCCCCAGAGCCAGTATCCTACCCAGCAGCCGACGTACGGCGCTGCCCAGCCTCCCGTCCAGACGCAATTGGATCCCTACGGCCAGCCTCAGGGCTACGGCCAGCAGCCCTATTGCCAGCCGTACGGCGCCCCACGCAGCTCGATGATGCCGATCGCACTGGCCATGGTGGCCGTGGGTGTCCTGGTGGCGGCCGGGGCGTTGATTTTCGTTGTCGCACAGGGTCACAGCAGTTCTTCGTCCAGCCCCGCTGCCAGCCTGGCGGCCAGTAACATCGCCAACGCCACGCCCACCGCGAGGGAAACACCGACGGTGGACGCGACGCCGACCGAGCCCTTGGCCCCCCCCCGCGACGCCTGTCCCGCGCCCGACGCCAACGTCTACCTTCGCCGGCGGGACCGGTGCCTCGACGCCATTCTCTGCCCCGCACGGCTCATAGACCGCAAGCTTCCCGGGCACGACGCCCCCAGTCAAGTCCACCAAGCCCGTGACCTCGGGGACTCTCTCGGGCACCACGACGATGTACACGGTGATAACTCTCACCAGCGCCTATGCCGTCGTCTATCTCGACTTCCCGGCCTCGGCGATGGCAGGTGTGGACACCACCCCGTTGCTGACCACCGTTGAGTCAAGCATGAACTCGAACCTGGCCGGCACGGAGACTTCGTCGGCGCCGATCTCTGTGAGCGGCCACCCTGGCCTGCAGGTGTCTCTGACCACATCGAGCGACGACGTCTACTACCGTATGTTCTTCGTCGGCCCCCGGTGGTACTGGCTGCTTGCGTTCGGACCGACAGGTTCGAGCGTTGCCTCGCAGCAGTTCTTCGCCTCCTTCAGCCTGAAATAGGCCGCCGGAACACCTCACCTAATCCGCTCGACAATCCATATCGTCGCCTCTGACGCGCCGCCATACGCTCGGAGGTACACTCGCCAGGGACCCCCGGTTCGCGACCGCGGCCGGGCCTGCCCACCCCTGGCGAGTAGAGATGGTTGGCGAACGCACGGCAAGTTCATCAGACGGCTCGGACGGGTCCTATGCGCTAGACGCCGAACAGCGCACGGGCCTCAACGATATGGACTCGGCCAGCTTCCGTGCGGCTGCGCATGAGGCGGTCGACATCATGGCCGACTATCTGGAAAGCATTCGCGACAGAAGCGTCATGCCCGAGGTGGAGCCCGGCTCTCTGCGCCCGCTCTTCCCGCAATCTCCGCCCGAGTCACCCGAGCCGATCGAGGCAATCCTGGCCGACTATCGGCGCTTGTTCGAGCCGAACGTCACCCACTGGCAGCATCCGCGGTTCCTGGCATACTTCGCCAGTTCCGCATCGGGCCCCGGAATCATCGGCGAGATGCTTACGTCGGTGCTCAACTCGAATCCCATGCTGTGGCGGACCAGCCCGGTCGGTACGGAACTCGAGCAGGTTGTCGTCGATTGGATCCGTCAGGCGCTCGGTCTGCCGGAAGGCTTCGATGGACTGCTCACCGACACGGCTTCCACTTCTTCGATGCTGGCTATCGCGGCCGCCCGCCAGGCTGCCGGGATCGATGCCGCGGCGAAAGGCCTGCCGGCGCGAGACGACGTGCCCCAGCTGCGGGTCTACTGTTCGGTAGAGGCGCATTCGTCTATCGAGAAGGCCGCCATGACTCTCGGCCTGGGTCGCGCCGGAGTCGTCAAGATCCCGACCAACGATCGCTTCGAGCTGCGCCTGGACGCCCTGGAGGAAGCCATCGCCGCCGATCGGGCCGCTGGCATCAAGCCGATTGCGCTCGTCGGCACGATCGGCACCACGTCCACGACGTCGCGCGACCCAATCGCCGGAATGGCGAAGATCGCGCGGCGCGAGGGCATTTGGCTGCACGTCGACGCCGCATACGCCGGAGTGGTGGCTATCATCCCGGAGTTGCGCGGCCAGTTCGAGGGCTGGGGGGAGGCTGACTCGATCGTCACGAACCTCCATAAGTGGTGGTTCGTACCCGTCGACGCCTCCGTTCTGCTGACGCGCCGAATGCCGGTTCTGCGCGATGCCTTCAGCCTGGTTCCGGAGTACCTGCGAACGCTCGATCGCGAAGGCCCGATCCGCGACTACAACGAGTACACGCCCACGCTGGGCCGGCGTCTTCGGGCCCTGAAGCTGTGGATGCACCTTCGATACTTCGGCCTGGAGGGTCTCCGGCGCCGGGTCAACCATCACCTGGAGATGGCCGCGCGATTCGCCGCCTGGATAGACGCCGACCCCGATTTCGAACGAATGGCACCGGTGCCGTTCTCGACGGTCTGCTTCCGGTATCGGCCGGCCTCACTCATCGGACGCGAGGACGAGCCGGGCATGGTCGAGAAGATCGATGACCTGAACGTCCGGCTCATGGACGCGATCAACCGCACGGGACAGGCATTCCTGTCCCACACCAGGGTCAACGGCCGCCTCACGATCCGGGTCGCGATATCCAACCTGCGCACCGAGGACGCAGATCTGGAGCTCGTCTGGAAGATCGTCCGCCGAGAGGCCGCTGGCCTCGAGACACCCGCCTGAGCCACGACCAGAGGGGCTTCAGACTGGGATAGCGCCCCGAGGCGGTACGATGGCATCGTGAACTTGTCCCTCGTAGAACGAATTGCGCCGATCGTCGCCGCCGTGGCGACGCCTTGTGTCGTCGTCGGCTTAGCCGTGCTGCTCTTCCTCAACCCCATCTGGGTTGGCTTCGACCAGGATCGGAGCGACGTGTCCGTACTCACCGGCTACACGCCGGCGCAGGTTCGCGATGTCACGGGCAGCATCCTGTCCGACCTGGTGTTCGGGCCGCCCAACTTCAACGTCACTCTGGACGGCAAGCCGGTCCTGGATGCGAGCGAACGAAGCCACATGGCCGACGTTCGCAAGGTCCTGATGAGCCTGGGCTTAGTGGCCCTGCTCGCGGCCATCCTGCTGATCGTTGCCGGCGTGGCTAGCCGCTTGCGGCGCTCGTTCTGGCGGGCCGCGGCGGCCGGCGCGCGGGTCCTCACCATTGGCGTGGTGGTGGTCGGCGTAGCCTTCGCTCTCTTCTTCGACCAGGCCTTCCTCTTGTTCCACGAGATCTTCTTCGCGCCGGGCACGTTCATGTTCGACGCACGAACCGAGAAGCTGGTACAGCTCTTCCCCGACCAGTTCTGGTCAGAAACGAGCGTGGCGATCGCAGGGGCAGTTCTCGGCCTTTCCGTCCTGGTATGGAAGGTCGCCGAACGGCTCGGACGCGATCCAAGCCCGGCCTCGGCGCCCGCAAGTCCGGGGACGGCTTCATCGTGATCGGCCTCACAGTTGGCCGCATCTTCGGCACCGACGTCCGGATTCATTGGACGTGGGTTCCGATCATGGCGTTCATAGCAGTCATCTTCGCGATCGATCTGAGCAATGGCGCGGCGGCAGCGTGGCCGGCGGGGCTCGCCTGGAGTTCCTCGATCTCCACGGCGGTTCTGGTGCTCGGTTCGGGCACTGCCCACGAACTCGCGCACGTCAAGGTGGCTCGCCGAAACGGGCAGGCTGTACCCGTGGTCGTCGTCCAGTTGCTCGGCGGGCCCTACGTGATGGAGGTCAAGCCCAAGAGTGCCGGGGAGGAGTTCCGGATCGCTGTCGCCGGCTCCGTCGTGAGTCTCCTGCTGGCCGTCGCTTTCGGCGCGGTGGCCGCGATCTTCGTCCTTGGAACGGGCAACCAGCAGAACACTCCGGACGGAATCCAGGCGATCGGGTTCGTGGCGACCATGGTCGCCGGATTCAACCTGTTCCTGGGCATGGTCAACTTTGTGCCGGGCTACCCGCTCGACGGTGCTCGGGCCCTGCACGCGCTGGTGTGGCTACGGACCCGTCAGGAAGCGGCTGCGACGGCTGCGACAATCCGGATCAGTCGGTACGTCGGCGTGTTCCTGATCCTGTTCGGGGCCCTGTTGATGGCCGTGGCGGACGTCGTGACGGGGCTGTGCCTTGCCGTGGCGGGTTGGCTCGTCATGAGCTCGAGCCGGTTCCTCGACCGCCGCAACGGTCTGCAGAGCCTCATTTCCGGGCTCCACGTCAGTGACGCGGAGGATACGGAGCCGGCTCGGGTCCCGCCGCAGCTGACATTGGACGTCTTCGCCGGCGAGTATCTCGCCGAACGCCTTGGCGGCGCCGCCCTCGTAGAGCACGGCTCGGAGTTGCTAGGGCTGATCGGGACCGCCCAGATCCGGCGGATACCGCGTCGCACCTGGACTCAGACCCGGACTGAGGACGCCATGGTCCGGATAGACAACGTTCCCAGGCTGCCCGGCGACACCGATCTGTGGTCGGCTCTGGAAGTCCTGGAACGGACCGGCCTCGACGCGCTCGTTGTCGCGCCCGGCGCAGTCGCGACGGTTCTGCTCACGCGTCGCTCCGTCGCTCAGCTGATTCACGACAAGCTCGAGGAGCGGCAGCGCCAGCTTGCCGCCCTGGGCCAGAACAAGAAGAACCGTTTCCGTGGCCGCTGACCCCGCGCCGGAGCGCCACGGCGATGCCTCTTGATGGCAAGCCCGGAGAGGGCGTGTTCGATGAGGGCAGCCGCGCCGAGCGTCGCCGCTCCACCCATTTCGCACGAACGAGGAGACCGCGCATGGCCGAGGTGACCAGCAAGCCCGCCACGGCGCATCGGGCAGTTGCGGAGGCCGAGGTGGCAGTTGCGCAGGAGACCCTAAGCGCCATCATCGACGGCACGATCGCGAAAGGGGACGTACTGAGCGTGGCCGAGTTGGCCGGCGTCTTTGCCGGCAAGCGCGCGGCTGACCTGATCCCCCTGGCCCATCCAGCCGGCCTCACTCATCTGGTCGTCAGCGCCGCTCCCGAGCGAGCCGCGAGCGCCGTCAGGATCCGCGCCGAAACCGCCGCCATCGGTCCTACGGGCGTGGAGATGGAAGCGCTCACCGCGGCCGCCGTGGCGGCCCTGACGGTCTACGACATGATCCGGGAGATCGAGCCAGGCGCATCCGTGCGATCGCTGCGCCTCATTTCGAGCTCGGCCGGCGAATTCGACGAGTGGCGCCGCCTCGACGAGCCGGCTGAAGTCCAGCGGCCGCCAAAGGGCGTCCGGACGGCGGGACGGATAGCGACCGCCAGCCCTCGAGGCGGAGCGACGTTCGGGCCAGGACCCCGGAAACGAACATCCTAGTTCGCATGGGCCGCGCGAACGCCGAAGATGGCGGCGACTCCTGGATCGCGCTTGACCGCAGGTCGCGGCCGCGCGACTTGCGCACGTTCCGGGGTAGTTCCGTTGCACAAGCGCATTCGACAGCTCTCTTGCCGGCGTTGAGGTAGTTACCGATGTCGACCGAAGTGCTGTTGCCTCTCGTCGTCTTCTTTGCCCTGGGCGTTCCGATTCTCGTGTTGCTGTGGCATGTCTTCGTGGTGGGTGGCGAACTGCGCCGGTACGCACTGGAGGGTCGAGCGGCGGTGGACCTGGCCCGGCGGGCCGACACCTCGCTCGCGGAACTGTCGGCTGTCATCGACGGTCTACGACGGCGCAGGATTGACCCGGACGCGGGTGAGGCCAGCCTGCACGCGTCTGCCGAGGCGCTACGACGGTACGCACAGGAAGCCCAGGTCATCGACAGGCGCCGCGTCCAGTCCGAGGCGCCCGGCATGCACGTGGAGATCGAACGTGCACAGCGGGCCGTAGAGTTGATCGAGTACGGCCGCAAGTTGATGCTGGACCGTTTGCCGGAGCGTATTTCCGAGGGCGAGACGTCCGTGAAGCGAGGCTATCTCAATCTGCTTCATGCTCGCGAGTCGATCCGCGCCAGGGCCGAGGAGATTGCCGCAGAGGCCAAGAAACCGCCGGGGACGGACCCGCCCTGGGGTACCCCGAGCCGTTGAGGCAGACAGCCGACTCGCTGTCCCGGGTGGCACGCCCGTGCCAACGAGAGGCGCGACCTACGAGGGGCGCGACCGTACCGCTGCGGCGTGCGGTGATATCCTCGCCGGAGCCTCGATGGCTCTGTGTGGAGGTCGACCGATGCGTTGCCCGCGATGCGGCGAACGTGAGACCAGAGTCGTGGATTCTCGCGATCTCGACGAAGCCAGCATTCGGCGTCGCCGCGAGTGCGAGACGTGCGGCGCCCGATTCACCACGTATGAGCGCATCGAGGCGCCGCGCCTCGTAGTGGTCAAGCGCGACGGTCAGCGACAGGAGTTCGACCGCGAGAAGCTGGTGTCGGGCTTTCAGAAGGCCCTGACCCGGCGGCCGCTGCCAGACGATGCGGCGGAGCAAGCGGCGGACCAGATCGAGGCGCAACTGCGGGCGGGCGGCGCGACCGAGGTCGACTCGTCGGAGATCGGCAAGATGGCGATGGACAAGCTCCGGGCGCTGGACCAGATCGCGTACATACGCTTCGCCAGCGTCTACCAGAGCTTCGAGGACATCGAAACCCTCAAGCGGGAGGTGGACAACCTTTACGCCCAGCGCGAAAGCGGAGCCACTGCCAAGTGAGCGTTCTCTCCGATCGAGACATCGCCACGGCTCTCGCAGGTGGGCGGGTCCGGGTGGACCCGTACGATCCGGCGGACCTCCAGCCGTCGTCGATCGACCTCCACCTGGATCGAAGCTTTCGCGTCTTTCGAAACAACCGCTACCCGTTCATCGACGTCCGGTCGCCTCAACCGGACTTGACCGAGCTACTAGACGTCGCGGACGACGAGCCGTTCGTGCTTCATCCCAGCGAATTCGTGCTCGGCCAGACGATCGAATGGGTCGAACTGCCGGACGATCTGGTGGCCCGCCTGGAGGGCAAGTCGTCGCTGGGGCGGCTCGGACTGCTCATCCACTCGACCGCGGGCTACGTCGACCCGGGCTGGAAGGGCAAGCTCACGCTCGAACTGTCGAACGTCGCCAAGCTGCCGATCGCGCTCTACTTCGGCATGAAGATCGGCCAGATCAGCTTCTTTGAGATGTCCAGCCCGGTCGATCGACCGTACGGATCGGCCGGCTTGGGGTCGAAGTATCAGGGCCAGTCGGAGCCGACCGCATCGGCGTACTTCGAGGATTTCGCGAAGGGACGGAGAGACGCGGGAGCGGCTGGCCCGCCAGATCGCGTCGCGGCCAACGAACCACCCGCGCGAAGCGCGGGAACAAGCGCGCACTCTCCGCTGGCGGGAGACGAACGGCGCGCACAGTGACAACCATCAACGACACGGTCCATTGGTCCGCGGAGTTGGGCGGTGGCGTTCGCGTGGCCCTGATCCAGGCAGGCCGCTTCCGGTCCGACGCCGGGGCGCTGCTTGGAGTGGTTCCGCGGGTGATGTGGAACCATCTGGTCGAGGACGAGATCGATGCCGACCATCGGATCATTCAGGCGCTGAACTGCCTGCTGGTGGAGACACCTTCGGGGCGAGTGCTCATCGAGACGGGGATCGGGGATCGGATCAGCGATAAGGGCCGCGCCATGCGTTCCTATGAGGGGCCGTGGATTCTGCCAGCTCTGGAGGCCGCGGGCTTCGAGCCGGGCTCAGTCGACGCGGTTGTCGTGAGCCATCTCCACTACGACCACGCCGGCGGCGTCCTGCGGCAGGATGGGTCGCTCGCGTTTCCGCGGGCTAAGTTCGTGGCCCAGCGTGCCGAGTGGGATATCGCCATGAGCACGAACCCTCGAGTAGTCGCGGGCTATGACCAGCCGGAGCTGACGCTTGTCCGGGACCTCGGTTTGCTTGATGCCGTCGACGGCGAGGCGGAGATCCTGCCGGGTGTGTCCGTGTTTGCCACCGGCGGTCACTCGGCCGGGCATCAGGGCGTAGCGATCCGGGGTCGCGATCGAACGGTCGGCTTCTTCGGTGACCTGTGCATGCGGCCCTGGAACGCCAACGCAAAATGGGTCACCGCGTTTGACGACTTCCCGCTGGACTCGGTTGCCGTGAAGGAGGGGCTTTTCGCCCGGGCCGCCGCCGAGAGCTGGACGATCGTCCTCTCGCACGAGCCCTTGCGCCCCATCGGGTGCCTTGTCCGCGATCGAGCCCGCTTCACATTCGAACCGGGCGAGTAGGGGAGGGCAGCGGCGCCACGAGCCCCGCAGTCGGTCTCGGTGGCGGTTCTTGCGAAATGCCAATGGTGTTTGCGCGAATCGAAGGCTCAGTTGAGGAACGCGGCGCTGAGGCGGACGCCGCGGCGGGGAATTCTCTCGCACTGAAGCCCGGACCGCCCGATCCTCGCCCGAGTCGCCAACCTTCAGCTCCTGTCGTTGCTTGACGCCACTGGTATTGGCATTCAGGGATTCTCGGGCGGGCTATGCCTCTGAAGGGCCTGCGATGGGGCCGCACCAACGTCCGACGCGGTAACATCCCACCGGGCCCCCGTAGCTCAGTGGAACAGAGCGCCGCCGTCCTAAGGCGGGCGTCGTCGGTTCGAGTCCGGCCGGGGGCGCCAATCTCAGCCAGGTCGCTGCGTCGCCTGCGCACGCCGGACATACACGCTGTCCGGTTCCCGACACGGGTCTTCCGCTCCGTTGGACAGACTTGACCCAGATGGCAAGGCTGTTCAGGTTGGGGCGCAGGAGGGTGTGGGAGTGGCGTTGGCCCTGTTCTTTCTAGCCATCCCTGCGGGTTGGATCCTGTTCGTCGTTGTGGTCGCTGTGGTCGCCTGGTCGATCGTGGTCAGCCAGCCGCCGCATCTCGGCGCGATCGACGGCCAAGCTCTGAGGGGTTTCTTTGGGCCATTGCTCGTGGCCACGGGCATTGCGCTCATTTCGATCCCGATCCTCGCGTCTACGCTGGGGCTCTTCGACATACTCAAAGGGATTTCGTCAGATACGCCGACCCTGCCGACCGACGACATCCGGCGCTGGACGACTGTAGCCGGCTGCGCGGTGCCTTCCGTTCTGGCGGCGGCGACCTTGGGTGCCCCGGCGGTGCGTCGCCATCGACTGACCGGTGGAGTGTTCACGTTCCTGGTCGCCCTGGGCGTTGCCATCGCCGCGATGCCTATGGTGCTCGCCCTGCTTGGCCAGCACCTCGGCGCGGAGAAGTTCTGCCTTGACGCTTGCTCGGCCATCATCGAATCGGGCAATCCGGCGAGTGGTCTGATCGCGGACGTCTGTTATGCGTGGACGCCGCTCTTTGAGCCGATGCCGATGGCAACACTTGCGTTGGGGGTCAGCGTCTGGACCGCTATCGTCCGCGCGTTCTTCGCAGGCACCTCGCAGCCTCACAGCGGCCCTGCCGGCGCGCCGATCGAGGGTGGCTTGGGCCAATAGGAAGCGACCGACGGCCGACCAGCAGCAGGCACCAGCATCGTGGCCGAGAAGCTGGGCGTTGGCTTGATGGTCGGAACGGATGACAAGTACCGCGGCCACTGTTCCGGGAGCACGGTCTAAGTCCGAAAGACGATCGCGGCGAAGCTGGCTGCTGGCGGCTAGCGTCACCCGAAACCCAGGGTGCAGTCGGCGGGGCCCGACCGAAAACCGTCGTACGCTTGACTCTTGGGATAGGCGCTAGAGAGAAGCCCGATGCGCTTTCGAACCACCGTCATAACCGTCGCCGCGTTCGCGATTGCCATGGCCTATCTCGAGTCGGCCGTGGTGGTTTACCTGCAGCGCGCCTTGTCGATGACCCCAGAGACGCTCTTCCCGCTGCGCGGCCAGCAGGTGCTCGGCGATCTCGCGGCCATCGAGGTAGGTCGAGAGGCGGCCACGCTGGTGATGCTGGCCGCGATCGGATGCCTTGTGGGCCGTCGCTGGGCAGATCGGCTCGCCTGGACGGCCGTCGCCTTCGGCGTCTGGGACCTGTTCTACTACGTTTGGCTGTGGGTCTTCATCGGCTGGCCGCATTCGCTGGGCACGTGGGACGTCCTATTCCTGATCCCGGTGCCCTGGGCGGGCCCAGTCTGGGCGCCGGCAGCGGTCAGCGCGGCTCTGATCGGGTCCGGCCTGGCAGCGGCGTATTCGGTGCGCGCGGGCCGGATGCCGCGAGTCGGCCTCGTGCGCGGGGCCGGGGCAGTCGTGGGCGGCCTGCTTGTGGTTGGCAGCTTCACCGCCAACGCTCCGGCACTCATCGACGGCAGGCTTCCTGGCTGGTACCCATGGCCGATATTCGTGGCCGGCATGGCCATAGCGGGCGGGTCGACGGTTGCCTCGCTCAGGATCGGCGGCACGGGCGAGGCCGGACCGGACGTTCCCGCGCCGCAATTGAGTCGTGGTCTGGAGCCAGACGCCTGAGGCGCTCACGACGGAGCCACTCGTGACCGATGCCTTCCGAGCGGGTTCACGAAACGCCGAGCGGCCGTTGGTGAACGCGTCACGCCACCCGGAGAGACGATGCAGCCCGCCATCCGAAGCGACTTCAATGAGCTGGTGATGCCTCTCCTGGGTCTCGCTGAGACGATGCTCGAAGAAGCCGGCGAGTTCCGTCCATTCGGCGCCCGACTGGCCGCGGGCGGGCAGCTGGCGCTCATCGACGTGTCGCCGAGTCTGCAGGAGCCATCGAACCCGTTGATCATCGACGCGCTTTATGCCACGTTCCGCGTCGAGGCTCGGGCCGGAACGATCCGCGCCTGCGCCGTGTGCTGGGACGCGCTGATCCCACGCCAGGAAGGCGGGGGGCTGATGGACGCCATCGCGATCGGGCTGGAGCACCGCGACGGCGACCCGACGGTCGTCCTCTGCGGCTACGAGCGCGAACTAACCGGCGACCTGCATTTCGAGGAACCCGTAACTGCCACAGGCCGCCGCCACGTCTTCGGGAACGTGCTTCTCGCCTGATCGCGGGCGCGCCGGCTTCCCATGAGATGCGCGTTTCGAGCGAGCCGCGTATCTTCTTGAACGCCGCTTGCTAGACGGCCTGGCGTCGTCGTCATGGGCAAGCTCGCGACGGCGTCATCCGCCTGCACCGGCATCTGCGGAGCCATCGGCATGGAGAAGACACCGGAAGTGATCCGTAGCCAGCGAAGCAGCGGCCGTGGAACCGCCTGGGCGGTCGGCTACGCCGCGCTGTGCGCCTTCATGGCGGTCGTAGGCTGGATGGCCGTCATGGCCGCCGTCCCGGGCGTGAAAGCCGGAGGCCTGGCGTCGTCCTCGATGCCATCCGATCGTCCGGCCGCCGGCGCGACGCCATCAGCGAGCGCGAGTCCGAACGTCGCCCTCGCCTCCGTGACCTTGTCGATCCCGTTCGATCCGGCGCCAACGCCGGTCGCGTCTCCCACGAAGACGGCGTTCACTATCGACGTATACAGACCGGGGACCTTCGTCACGCAGAACGACCGCGAATACTGCATGGCCGGGGCCGTCCAGAACATGCTCAACATCATCGGCCCGAGCGTCGATCTCTCGACGACCAGGCAGGAGCAGGTCGCCACTCTGCTCGTGTCGCTCACGACCTCGGAGGACAGCTACGACGGCGGCTTCGGGCCGGGCGGTTGGGCGCTCGCCATGCCCAAGCTGGGCGCTGGGAACTACAAGCTCCTCGTGGACCCCACGTTCAGCGAGGCGATGAAGGACGCGGCAATGGCCCTGAGCCAGACCGGTCGGCCGGTGGGATTGCTGACCTGGTACGGGGCCCATTCGTGGGTCATGACGGGGTTCAAGGCGGACGCCGACCCGCTGCTCTTTCCGAGCACTTTCCAGCTGAAGGGCGCCTTCATCGTCGACCCGTTCTACCCGCGCTTGAGCAGCATCTGGGGCCAGACGCTCGGGCCGGACACCTATCGCGACATGGCCGCGATGGCCCAGAACTACCTGGGCTGGAAGCGTCCCGAGGGCCACTATCCCACGCGTGACGGGAAGTGGCTGCTCGTCGTCCCGGTCGACTAGGGGAGCGGCACCACGGCGCCACCGGGCGCCGGCCCCCTTCTCAATCCCGACAGCCGCTGCACCGCCCCGAGATGGTCACGTGCGACAGGTCCACCACGAAGCCAAGGTCCGCCGCCAGCGCGTCGACGATCGCGGCCCCAGTCTCGGGCCGAATCTCCCAGATGGCGCCGCACGCGACGCAATGGAGATGCCCGTGGACCTGATCCGGCAGGACGTGATACTCCTCGCGGCCGTCCGGGCCGTGCCCATGCGCGACCAGCCCAAAGTCCTCGAGTACGTCCAGCGTTCTATAGACAGTTGAGGGGGTCGTGGTCTGGTCGCGTTCGCGGCACCGGGCGATCAGATCGGTGGCCGTGACGTGACCCTCCTGCTCGCGAAGGACGTCGACCAGAGTGCGGCGTTGCGGCGTCCAGCGAAGGCCTGCGGCGCGCAGCCGCCCCGCGACGCCGTCCCACGGAGTAGGGGACGGCGATCCCGTTACCTGGCCCAAAGGGGCTCGTGGCACCTGGCGGTCCTTCATGGCTTCGAAATTGTCGCGCATCGAATATGCAGCGTAGACTGATGCTAGCGCAAGGTGTTGCAATAGCCCAGCGTATCGACAGACGCATCACGGAGGACTCGGGTGCACATTCCGGATGGGTACCTCGCGCCCGCCGTCTCGATGGCACTCGCCCTTCCAACAGTGCCAGTGTGGGCAATCGCGACGCACAAGGTGAAGAAGGTCCTGAACAACCGGACCGTGCCACTACTGGCGATCTTCTCCGCGCTCAGCTTCACGGTCATGATGTTCAACATCCCCGTCCCGGGCGGCACCACGGCCCACGCGGTAGGGGGCACGCTGATCGCCGTTGTGTTGGGGCCATGGGCCGCCGCGATAGCCGTCAGCACCGCGCTCATCCTGCAGGCGTTGTTCTTCGGCGACGGCGGCGTCCTCGCCATTTTCGCCAATTGCCTGAACATGGCCATCATCCTGCCCTTCGTCGGGTACGGGACGTACCGCCTACTTGCGGCCGGTTCGCCGCTGCTTTCGACCAGGCGAGCGGTGGCTGCCGGCATCGGGGCGTATGCGGGCATCACCGTCTCTGCCCTCGCCGTAGGCATCGAACTGGGCATCGAGCCTGCGCTGTTCTCACAGAACGGCCACGCTCTCTACAGCCCATATGGCCTCGGGGAAGCGGTGCCGGCCATGCTCATCTCGCATCTCTTCGGCGCTTCGATCGTCGAGGGGCTGGTCACGGGGCTGGGAGTTGCGTATCTCCAGCGTCGCCATCCCGAGTATCTGACGAGCCTCGGCCGCGTCGTCGCCCCTGACGCCGTCGCCGATGGCGCGCCCTCCCGGCGCCCGCTCTGGCAGCCTTTGGCCGTCGCAGGCGCCGTGGCCACCACCGCCCTGGCAATCGTCGGGCTGGTCGAAGGGGGAGGCAATCCCGGTCGCCTGTTCGGGGCCGACTGGTCGATGGTGGATTGGCCTTCTGTGGCCACGATGCTGCTCGTCACGGCAATCGTCGGGGCGCTCATCGTTCCGGCGGCGTACCTCCTGCTCCCGGGCCGGATGAAGCGAGTGGGGGCGTCGTTCGTCGCTATCGCGGTCGTGGCGCCGCTCGGTCTGATCGCCCCCGGTTTCGCGTACGGCGAGGGGTCGACGGAGGACGTGAAGCTTGCCTTCGGCTACGTGCCCTCCGGGCTTCAAGATCTCTCGACTGTCTTCAGCGCGCCACTGTCCGGCTACGACCTACCCCTGCCGTTCTTCTCACATGCGAGCGCTCCGCTCTGGCATGCCGCAGTCGGCTACGAGATGGCCGGCGTCATCGGCGTTCTGCTCGTGGGCGGTTCCGTCTACGCGATGGCCCGGCTGCTGGCGCCCAAGGCGCCCGACGGAACCGGCGCTCGCGGCGGCGAGGCGACGACTACTCCCGTCGAGGCTGTCGTGAAACCAAGCCGCGACGGCCGAATAGGCTGGCTCGAGAAGACCGTCGGCGGCATAACCGAGAACATCGAGCGCGCCGTCTTCACCGAGCAACACGCCCGATCGGACGGCTGGCTGCAGAGGCGCGACCCACGAATGAAGATGATCGCGGCGCTGACTGCCATCCTGGCGGCGAGCCTGACCGCCTCCATTGTCGGGCTGGCGATTCTGTATGGAGCGACTCTGGGCGCAGCCCGGGCAAGCAAGGTCCCGTTTGGGTTCTTTGTGAAGCGCGTCTGGCTCGGCATCCCGTTCTTTGCCGGGATCGTCGTGTTGCCGGCGATCTTCTTCGTTCCGGGTCCGCGGCTATTCGACCTGGGGATCGGGCCGGCCCACATCGCTCCGTCGTGGAACGGGTTGGCTGGAGCGGCGATCTTCGTCAGCCGCGTAGGCGTCTCCGTGTCGCTCGCGGTTCTTCTGGTGGTGACCACGCCCTGGGCCGATGTCCTCAAGAGCCTTCGCGCCCTCAAGGTTCCTCAAGTGTTCGTACTCGTCCTGGCCATGACATACCGCTACATCTTCCTGTTCCTGCACACCGCCAACGGCATTCTCCTGGCTCGCAAGAGCCGCGTGGTGGGCCGGACGGGCGGTGGCGAGCAGCGCCGTTGGATCACCGGCACCATGGGCAACCTCATGAGTCGAGCATTCAAGATGAGCAACGACGTCTACGCAGCCATGCTTGCGCGCGGCTTCGGCGGAGAGGTCCGAACCTTCAACACCTACCGCTTGCGCCCCGCGGACCTTGCGGCGATGGCCGGCGTGGCCGGAATCGCGGCGGTGGCGGTCTTCGCCGGGAGGGTCCTGCCGTGACCGCGACCACACTCCAGCGGGCAGCTGATCCCGCACCCGTGGGTCCGGGCGAGCCGGTGTTCGAGCTGCGAGACGTCGGGTACATCTACGCCGGGCGCCAGGTCGCCCTCGATGGCATCGACCTGACCATCTGGCCTGGCGAGCGAGTGGTCCTGCTCGGAGCCAACGGCAGTGGAAAATCCACGCTCCTCAAGCTGCTCGACGGCGTCGTTGCCCCGACGCGCGGCAGCATTCGCGCCCTTGGCCGCGACATCGCGGCGGTGGCCGCGGGCGAAGACGGCTTCAGCTTCCACCGCGAGGTGGGTCTCGTCTTCCAGGATCCGGACATCCAGCTCTTCAGTGCCACCGTTCTCGACGACGTGGCCTTCGGGCCGCTCCAGCTGGGGCTCACCAAGGACGAGGTCCGAGATCGCTGCGACGAAGCCCTGGCGGAGATGGGCATCGCCCACCTGGCCGACCGAGCGCCATTCGAGCTGTCGGGCGGGGAGAAGAAGCGCGCCGCCATCGCCTCGGTGCTGTCGCTTCGGCCGGACGTCGTTCTGCTAGACGAGCCGACGGCGTCGCTCGACCCGCGCACCAAGTGGGTCCTCGTCGACCTGATCGGGCGACTTGCCGCCGCGGGACGCACGCTCGTCGTGGCCACCCACGAACTAGATATCGTGCCCTTGATCGCGGACCGAGTCGTGGTCCTCAGCGAGGAGGGCAGAGTAGTCGCCGACGGATTGCCTTCCACGATACTGGCCGACCGCGACCTCCTGGTCCGGGCCAATCTGATCCACGAGCATCTCCACGAACACGGCGCCGTGGCCCACTCTCACCCGCACGACGTTTCCGACGGGCATCACGTGGAGCCAGTTTCCGATGCCGACGCCGCGACTCACGACTCGGCCGCCGTCCGGCCGGACTGAGCCTACATCACGAGCCCGGGGTGGCCAGGCGGGCCCCCCACATGAGGGCGCTGACGTCCCGCTTAGGACGCGCCACAATGCAACCGCATGGAAAGCCGTCACTCCGGACCGGCGTCCGGCCGATTGACGCAGGCGGCCAATGAGGGGGACGTTGGCGGCCTCGGCGCGGCCCGCTCACTCAGCAACGAATTGCTCGACAGCGAGGCCGAAAGATCGGCCCGGCAGCGTCTCTTCGACGAGGTATTGGCCGCTGTCGAACTCGTGCTCGTGGCCGATGGCGTAGCCTTCTGGCGAGAGCAGGCCGATCACTCGCTGGTCCTGACGGCCAGCCGTTCGATCGGTCACGACGTCCTCGACGCGCTCGACCGAAACGCGATTGCGCCGCTGCAGTCGATCATGCAGCGCTGGCCCGAGAGCCCGCTTGTCGCGGTCCCGCTGAACGACCCGACCAACCCCATCGCCGAAGAGATTCGGACGATCACGGACCGGGAGGGGATAGTCGGCCTGGCCGGGGTGCCGTGCCGGATCCCGGGCGAGATGCTCGGAGTGATGCTGGTAGTTCACCGCCGGCCGCACTCATGGACCGTGCGCGACCTGGGTCTGGCCACCGGTTTCGCGGGACAACTGGCCACTGCCATGCAGAACGCCCGGCTGTACGCGTCTGTTCGGTCGCTCGCCAACAGGCTCGCGGCGATCCACGAACTGAGCCTGCGCCTCAACCAGCTTCGCGACGTCGCGGCTATCGGCGACGCGATCGTTGCCGAGGTCGGCCGCCTCGTCGAGTGCGACACGGTCCGCGTCTACCGGCTCGATCCGGAGGGCGCCTTCCGCCCGGTCGCAGCGTCTGGCACATTCATCGGCATCGAGTCCCCGCCGCTGGAAGCCCTGGCCAGCGGCCCTGCCGAGACGCTGCCCGGCTGGGTGGCCAAGCGCAACGAGCCGCTCATAATTCCGGACGCTTCGGTCGAGCGCCGTTCCATCTTCCGCTCGTCATTCGGGCCCGAGTCGCTGCTGCTGGTGCCCATGTCGTACGGCGATAGCGTCCAGGGAGTCCTCGTCGTCTCCAAACAGGGCGTGGGCCATTACGGCCAGGACGATGAGAAGGCCCTCTCGATCTTCGGGCGGTACGCGGCCCAGGCGATCGTAAACGCCCACAACATCGAAGAGCTGGAGCGCCAGCACGGTCTACTCGAGCAGCAGGTCGCGGCCGAGAAGCGGCTCCTCGACGTCAGCGAGCAGCTCGTCTCCACACTCGAGCCGAGGAGCGTCCTTGAGCAGATCGCCGAAACGATCGGCACAGTCGTCCACTACGACCGCCTGACCATCTATCGCCGCGAAGGCGCAACGGGTGGCATCGTGTCGGTCCTGTCGCGCGGTTCCGACGGTGCAAGCGATGCCGTACCGGTGGGAGACGCCTACGACGAGGGACTGACGAGCTGGGTGATCGGGCGCGGCGACGCCGTCTGCGCCAACGACGTCGGAGACGACGTGCTTGCGATTGGCCCGGAGGCCGGCGATGCGCTGACTCCGCTGCGCGAGGGGCCCACAGAAATCCCCAAGGCTGCGCGTGGCGCCAGGGACGCGCGCATCTCGCACAACATCATCGTGGTGCCGCTCCGCGTCCGCGGCGAGGTCGTCGGCAGCCTCAACCTGACGCGTGTCGGCGGGCCCGAGGCACATTTCGGCGAGCACGAGTTCGAACTCAGCAAACTCTTCGCCGGCCAGGCGTCGATCGCTCTTCAGAATGCGGAAGCCCACGTGACGGTCTCGACACGCGCCGACCTCGACGCGCTCACCGGCCTGCGGAACCACGGAACCTTCCAGCGCGACCTGACGAGCATGATCGAGGCCGGCGCTCCGTTCTCCCTGCTGATGATGGACCTCGACTCGTTCAAAGTCTTCAACGACACCTACGGCCACCCGGCCGGCGACACCTTGCTCCAGACCGTGTCCCAGGCGATCGTAAGCGCCACCCGCCAGAACGACCGGGCGTACCGCTATGGCGGCGACGAATTCGCACTGCTGCTGTTCGGGGCCTCGCGGGCTCACGCCCACGATGTCGCCGATCGTGTCCGATCGTCGGTCCGCAACGGCGTGCGCAACTCGCCGGTGGGCGACCTCGGCGTGCGGGTCACGGCCTCGATCGGCGCCGCGCACTGGCCGGCAGACGGAGCGTCACAAAAGGGACTCGTGGAGGCGGCTGACGCCGCGCTCTACCGGGCCAAGCGTCAGCGCACCGAGGCGCCGGCCTCAGAGCCCGCCGCCCAGGCGAGTCCCCCCGAGATCAGCCCTGCGAGGTGGGTGGAGGCCGCCCGCGACCTGCTCGGTGCGGCGACTACCGAGGCCGCAGCGGCCGCAATCGTTCGCCAGGCGACAGTCCTGTGTGACGCCATCGACGCGTTCGTGGCGTTGCGGGACGACATCGAGGAGCTGGCGGCTGTTCCCGCGGCAGTAGGTGTGGCTTCCTCGACCAGCGGGGTCCAGTCGGACAGGGCAGGAATGACGCAAGCCGCGGCGAGCGGCGCGTTCGTGGATCGACCACCGTCGATTCGCTGCGGCAACGGACTGTGGGGCCGTGTCTGGCTCGACTCCACCCCGGCCAAAGAGGCCGCGGCCAACGTCGTGAGGATCGGCGCCCCGCTCGTCGTGGGCGGCGTCGTGGTAGGCATCCTGGGAGTCGTCAGGCCGGCGACCAAGGCCGAACTGGACCATGGCGGCAACGTGGCCCTGGTCGCGGATCTGGGTTCCGCCGTTCTGCAGCGGCTGAGCGGCCGACCGGCCTGAGCGACTCGCACGGCGAGCGGGCTCCGATCCGCGGCGGCGAGGGCGGGCCGACGATCCTATACTCCCGAAATGCCCAAGGCACGCCGATCCAGAGTCGGGCCCACGACGACAGGTCGATGATCGACTCGTACCCCGTTCCATTCACCGAGGTCGCCCGAAGGGATCGGCCTCGAAGGTTGCTCGTCCTCGGCACTGCCCTCCTTCTGGCTATGGCACTTGGCGTCGGAGCGGCCTGGCATCCCCTCATGACGGCCGCCGCCCGCACCACGGTCACCATCCTCGGGCCTTCCGCGGCGTCCCTGGACCCGGTCGCCCAGTCGGATGCCGGCAGCGCTCAGGTGGTTTCGCAGGTGTTCGAGTCGCTCACTGCGGTCGATGCGTCCTCGAGGGTCGAGCCCGCTCTGGCCGAGTCATGGGAGACGCAGAACGGCGGCAAGCGCGTCGTCTTCCACCTCCGACCGGATCTGACCTTCTCCAACGGCTCGGCGCTCAAGGCGGGTGACGTGGTCTCGAGCTGGATGCGAGTCCTCTCGCCGTCCCAACCCAGTCAGCTCGGGTCGCTCCTCGACGAAGTGGCAGGGGCGCGCGCCTATCGAGAAGGGACCGGCCAGGCGTCGGCGGTCGGGATCCACGCCACTGGCGACAGCGAAGTCGACGTCGATATGGCGAGCCCCGCGGTCGACTTCCCGGCGATCGCATCGAGCCCAACGCTTGCCGTCGTTCCACCCGGTCTGGACTCGAACCCCAGCCTGCTGCTGCCTGGCACCTTCGTCGGCAGCGGCGGCTATGTCGTAAGCGCAATCACCAAGACAGAAACGACCCTCACCGCCAACCCGCATTACTGGGCGGGCAAGCCGGCCATCACGACGGTCCACCTGCTGAGCAGTCCGAGCGCCGACGGCGCCTTGGTCGACTTCCAGTCCGGCAAGATCGACTACACGCCGATCAGCGGAGGCGACGCGACCTGGATCGCCTACGACAGCACCCTTGGCCCGTCGTTGCGACTCGAGCCATCGCCGTCCGTCGAGTATTACGGCTTCAACACCACGAAGCCGCCCTTCAACGATGTCCACGTACGCCGCGCCTTCGAACTCGGCATCAATTGGAAACTGGTCGTCACGCTGTTGGCGATCCCAGAGGAGGTCCCGGCCACGGGCATGGTTCCGGCGGGCGTGCCCGGCCACAGTTCTACGGATTACGGCCCGGTATTCGACCTCGCCAAGGCGAAGTCGGAACTCGCCGCGGCCGGGTTCGCCAACGGCGTTGGCTTCCCGAAGGTGATCCTGATCACGACGGGCCAGGACTTCGACAGGCTCGAGCGGGCCATCATCGCCCAGCTCCATAACAACCTTGGCATCGATATCTCATATCGGACACTCGACTGGACGGCCTACAACAAGCAACTCCTGACCGATGCGCCGGCCTTCTGGCAGATGGGCTGGGTAGCGGACTTCCCGGGCGCCAATGACTTCCTTGGCCTGCTGCTGGGCACAGGACAGCCCAACAACTACGGGCGCTGGTCCGACAAGGACTTCGATGGAGCCCTCACCACGGCTCTCTCGAGCAGCGATCCGGTGGCCATGCAGAAGGCATTCGATCAGGCCCAGTCGATCGTGCAGGATCAGGCGCCGGTCATTCCGGTGGACTACGGCGCGGGTTATGCCCTCGTGGCCAGGGGCCTCCTCGGCGCCATGCCCAACAGCGAGGGCCTGGTCCGGTATGCCGGCATGGCGTGGGCCGGTTGATGGCCACTCGAGTCGCCCACAAGGGAATCGGCCGGCGCCTGGGCGCAGCCGCGATCTCGGCGCTACTTGCGCTGTGGTGCCTGGCCAGTCCTGCCGCAGGGGCATCGATCGTCTTCGGCTCGCCGACGGCGATGTCTACCTTCGGCCAGAACATCATCTTCACGCAGCCATACAGCGGCGCCACGGTCGATTCGGCGAGCATCCTGGTCAAGACCCCCGATCAGTACGGCCCGGCAGTCGTCGCCATTGCCAGTCCAGGTTCTAGCTCCCTCGTGTTCAAGATGGATACGTCGAGCGGCGGACTCTACCCCTTCGACCCGGTCACTGCCTATTTCGAGGTGGTACTGACCGACGGCACGACGGTCGACGGGCCGCCCATCCACGTCGTCTACGCCGATGACCGCTTCACCTGGAAGTCGAAGACCGGCAATGTAGTCACCCTGCACTATATCCAGGCCTCCGACTCGTTCGCGCAGCAGATGGTCAGCGAGGCTGACGCAGGCGTGACCAAGGCCGCGGCGCTTTTCGGGGTCAGCGAAACCAAGCCAATCGACTACTACGTCTACCCGAGCCAGTCGGCGTTCCAGCAGGGGTTGAGCGAGCCGGGCACGATCGGTGGCGTGGCGGTTCCTTCGTTCCGTAGCTGCTACGCCGTGGTTGGCCCGACCGACACCGCGTACGCCGCCGAGGTCATGCCTCATGAAGTGACCCACGTGGTCTTCTCCGACGCGACCGACAACCCGTATCACGACCCGCCCCGATGGCTCAACGAAGGCTTCGCCGACTACGTGGCGACCGGGTACGACGTCGGCAGCAGGCAGCTCGTCTCGCAGGCGGCCCGAGCTGGAACACTCCCATCGCTCGTCTCGCTGGGCGACTACTTCCCGCTGGATGCGGATCGCATCTACCTGGCGTATGCCGAATCGGTGGGCGCCGTGGACTTCATGGTCCGCAAGTACGGCCAGCCGGCGGTCCTGAAGCTCGTCCAGGCCTACGCCACTGGAGCCTCGGATGACGAGGCATTCACCACCGCACTCGGAGCTGACGTAGCGGCGTTCGACTCGGCCTGGCTGGCCGACAATGGCATCACTCCTCACAAGTACGGACCGCAGCCGGCCGCCACGGGGCCGCTTCCTCCCGGCTGGAACGGGTCGACCTCGGGTCCAACTGCCACGGCACAACCGACCCAGGGGGGCGGCGAGCCAGTCGCATCGGGCGCCACCTCGCCTTCCGGATCGCAGGCGCCCGGTCAGTCCAACGAAACGAACGCGCTGGTGTTCGCGGCCGTGATCGCCGGTCTTGGCCTCGTCCTGATGGGCATTGCTCTCGCCTTGATGGCGGACCAGAGGCGGGGCTGGCGCTGACGCCGTCGGTGCGCCCGGCCCCACCGATCCTCCGGAAGTCCGATGCCACGACGCGCGCGAGAGATGCCACGACGCGCGCTTCCCGGCTCTGATAGATTGAGCGGCCGTTATGGATCACTTCATTCGTTGCCAACCGCCGGAGTTGCCCTAGTGCGCCCCGATCGACCCGCGGTCGTCGAGTTCCGCCTCGGCGACATCCTGCGCCTGAGGCGAGCGCATCCCTGTGGTGGCACGGAGTGGCTCGTCGACCGCCTCGGGGCAGACATAGGGCTGCGCTGCCGTACCTGCAATCGCCACGTGCTCATCGAACGCCGCTCGGTAGAGCGACGCCTCACCGGCTTCGTCGAGCGGGGCAATCTGGCGATGAGCCTGGCCGTTGCGCCTCAGCCGCGCGACATGCCATCGGACCGTGGCGGCGCGCGGTGAACATCACTCTCTCGGCCAGAGCCGCGAAGCCCAAGCCGGCCAAGGCCCCTCGGCCAAAGCGCCCGCCCAAACCGCCCGATGAAGTCAGCGGCCTGACGGTCCTGGCGAACCGCCCTTTCCTGCTTCTGTGGCTTGCCCAGCTCTCGACGCAGGTCGGCGGCAATATGGTCATCTACGGGCTGACCATCATCATCAACGCCTCGTACCACTCGAACAGCGCGGTCGGCGCGCTGCTGCTCAGCTTCCTCGTGCCGGCCATCATCTTCTCGGCCATGGCGGGAGTTCTCGTCGACCGGGTGGACAAGCGCATGATGCTGGTGGTCACGAACATCATCCGCGGGCTCTTGTTCCTCGCCGTTGTCTTCGTGGGCAACAACCTGCTGATGCTCTATCTGCTGATGGTCCTCGTGTCGACCGTGACGACCTTCTTCGGCCCGGCCGAAGCGTCGATGATCCCGTCGCTGGTCCCCCGGAACCAACTGCTGGCGGCAAACGGGCTCTTCACGCTGACGATGAACGTGGCGTTCGCGCTGGGCTTCGCCCTGCTCGGCCCTTTCCTCATCGCCCTCGCCAGCGCCCAGCTGCTCATCGTCATCGTTGCGGCTCTTTACTTCGTGGCCGCCGTCTTCTGCTGGACGCTGCCATCATCGAGCGCCCTGGGCCAGGACTCCGTCACCGCCGGCCAGACCGTCTCCGATGCGGAACGAGCAGTCCAGACACTGGTCGGCCAGTTCGTCGAGGGCATTGCCTACATCCGCGACCACCACAACGTCGGCTGGTCGCTGTCGTACCTGGGCATCACCGGGGCTCTGGTCGGGATCCTTGGCACTCTCGGCCCGGGCTTTGCCACCAAGACGATGGGCCTGGGCGAGAAGGACTTCGCGCTGATCGTCCTGCCGCTTGGACTCGGCATCGTGATGGGCATACTCGTTTTGAACTCGTACGGCCGGTACATGCCTCGCCGGCGCACGATCGAGGCGGGCATGATCGGCATGGGAGTCCTCCTGGCCCTGCTCGCGTGGGCCGGCCCCATCTCGAACTTCCTGGAGGATCGCGCCGCATCCTCGGGTGTGACGGAGGCGAGCCGCCTGGTATCGCTCTTGTCGCTCGTAATAGCCATCGCCTTCCTTGTCGGGGCGGCCTATGTCATCGTTGCCATCTCGGCTCAGACTCAACTCCAGGAAGAACTGCCCGAAGACGTTCGAGGCCGGGTCTTCGGCGTCCTGAACATGCTGGTCTCGATCGCCAGCCTGGCTCCGATCATCATCGTCGCGCCGGTGGCGGACATCGTCGGTCGCGAACCGGTGATCATGGTGGCGGGCGTAATCGTGTTCCTGTGGGGTGTCGCGAGTGCGACGAGCGGCGGTTCACTGCGGTATCAAGACGTGGCGCGGGCGCCGCAGACTCCGAGCGGCGCGCCGGTCGATCCCGTGACCGCCGCCATGGCGCCTAATGACCTGGGCACGGTTCCGCCTCTCACGGAGCCTTCGGTCCCGGATCCGGCACCAAGTCCCACGGCCGCTCCCAGGCGCGGCGGGACCGCTCGACGGACGCGAGACGGAGCGATCGGGGACGGCGAGCCTTCCTGATGGCCGCGCCCGAGTCGGCTCGTCTGGAAGCTAGCTTGGACACGTCGGCGACGCCGCAGTCATGGCGCGTTGCCGCTCTCGGCCTGCTTGCGGGAGGATTCGCCGTCGGGGTGCTGTCGAGTCACAAGCGGCTTGGCGGCGTGGTGACAGTCACCACCGCGGGCGTTGCTCTCGGTTGTGCGGTGCCGGTGGCGCTGGCATCGCGCCGACCCCCGATCACGCCCCGCGATGCGGCCTACGCCCTTGCCCGGGCCGAATCGATGCCCACCTTCAGTGTAGTCGTGGGGGCACGCGACGAGGCCGCCGTCCTCCGCCGGCTGGTAGCCGATGTCAGCAGCCAGGATTACCGGGGCGCCGACGGCGCGCCACTCTTCGAACTGATCGTGGTGGACGACCGCTCGACCGACGGAACCGCCGATGCGGTCGTTGCCGCCGCAGCCGAGCATGGGGTGGCGAACCTCACCCACGTCGTTCTGCGTCGCGGCGACAATCTACCCGACGGCAAGGGAGCGGCCTTGACGGCGGCTCAGCCGGGTATCTGCCACGGCGACGTGGTGCTTGTGCTCGACGCCGACGCCAGGCTCGAACCCTGGTTCCTGCGTCGCGCCGCGGGGTACTTCGCTGCGGGCGCCAACGCGGTCACGGCCCGTCGCCGCATCCTGGACGCGGAGAGCGGCTGGCTGGCCGGCGTCCAGGCCGACGAGCAGACGCTCGACGGCGAGTTGAACCGCGGCCGGTGGGCGATGGGCGGCTGCTCGGAGTTCCGCGGCAACGGCATCATGGTGCGACGCGATCTGCTGGCTGCCGCCGGCGGGTGGAGGGCGGAGGCTTTGACCGAGGACATCGACCTGTCGAGCCGGATCGCGGCCCTGGCGGGGGAGCGTGTCGCCTGGGCCATGGATGCCGAGGTGTGGGAGGAACCAGTCCGCACGGTCGAAGGGCTGTGGCGGCAGCGACTACGTTGGGCTGAGGGTGCGTTCCGGCGCGCCTTTGAGCACGGACCTGCCGTTGTCAGAAGTTCAAAGCTACCTATCGCCGCTCGCCTGGACTTCGTCGCCTACGTCGGCCAGCTGGCGATTCCGCCGATAGTGATGGGTGCGGCTGGGGCGGCAGTGGTCACGGGCCGGAGGCGGAGTCTGTTGTCCATCGTGGCCGGCTATGTGGGAATCGGCGCGCTACTGGGCTGGGATGCCCTGAGGTGGGAGAGGCAGCCGGATGGCCGGGCACTCGATCGGTCGGATCGGATGCGCCGCACCCTTCGGGTCTCCCTCTTCAACGCCTTGTGGCTGGTGGTGGTGCCACGGGCGCTCTTGGACCTGGCGCTGCGCCGCGGCCCGATCCGCTACGTAAAGATGGAACACGATGGGGCAGGGGACCCGGCCAGATAAGCGCCAGATAAGCGGCCATCCGTAGAGTGGGCCGGCCATCAAGGCCGTGAGCGGGCCAGAGGCGCCAACCGCACATCAGCCGCCAGTCGGGAAGGAGGGAGTCGCCCGTATAGAGCTATGCCCAATCGAGTGGTCCCGAACGAACCGCCCAGCTCGACCGCTCAAGACGCACCGCCCGCCGCAAGTCACTCTCAAGCCCGCCTCCAAGGAGGTCACATGAAACGAGCTCAGACTCTGCTCGTTTCCATTCTGCTTGCGGCTTCGGCGCTCGGCGCGTCGAGTCAGGCCACGTTCGCCGCTCGGGCCGACGTTTGGTCGAACTCCGATTCGTTCAGCTCCCGCTGCCTCGGC
>Ga0182011_10000728_pt1 | contig 28835 bp, 37 predicted proteins | sample 711E1DmetaG_FD_120481 | JGI IMG/M metagenome (GOLD analysis project Ga0182011, IMG submission 120481) | Permafrost microbial communities from Stordalen Mire, Sweden - 711E1D metaG | ecosystem: Environmental > Terrestrial > Soil > Wetlands > Permafrost | place: Sweden: Stordalen | collected...
ATGCAATGCCTTTCTGGCTTAACGAAACTTTACCAATCAGTTCACGCCCATAGATCTCCCTGTTGTAATCTCCTAAAAATTGGTTCAATATCTCAAAATAGTTGTTGTGTATCATTTTACACAGTTGTGTAATTTATTACATATATAAATTTTACGGTTTTTCCTTCAAAATATTGTTGTCTGCATTGATTGTATGACTTCCATCTTCTCCTTTAATTCTTCAATGGTTAGTTCTCCGTTAGCAAACCGCATCTTTAATATTTCCAAAGGATCTGTGAGTGTTGCAGTCGATTGTATGGTCTTTTTCAGTGCTGTCTGGCTTGTTGTCCCGAATGCCTTCTCAATTTTCTCTTGCAAATCCTTCTGGCTAATGTATGCATAAATTTGTGTTGTATAAATATCGCTATGTCCAAGACTTCTTTGGATATAATACAAGTCAACACCCTTCTCAAGCAAGTATGTTGCATACGTGTGCCTCAACGTATGAAAACTATAGAGGTGTCTTTGTTGTCCATTGCTCGTCTTCTCATGCTCGATTAATAACCCTGCCTTCAGCAAATATCTTCGAAATTTAATCGAGAGATAATTCGTACTAATCCCATCGCTTGAACTTGTTGGTATGAAATATTCTGACTCTGTTATCCTGAACCATTTCTCAATCAAAGGTTTTATTGATGATGGTAGCATTACGTATCTGTCTTTGCTTCCTTTTCCTTGAACTATTTTTATCTTGCAGTCAATTAAGTCTACGTCTTGTTTTTTTAGTTGACATACTTCGCTGATTCTTAGACCACAAAAAAGAGCCAAAAGGCAAGCGATAAAAACATCTGTTTCTTCTATTGCTGTAAATAGTTCTATTAATTGTTTTTTGTTGAATACGTTTGGTAGCCTGCGATTTTTTCCTTCGTTCTGATTCTTTCCTCTCTTGATTTTGAATTTTGCCATTTTTACATCGACCTCACTAAATTCAATCCCTGAACTCTTATCGCTACACATACGGTATTCTCGCTTTCATGCCGATTTTTAAAGTGCATGTGCAATGCTGTCTTCTGATTTATCATTCCATTTTTTAGTTGGAATCGTAGGGCTTCTGGTATTCTTTCAAGTAGGCACCATCGATAAATTTTGAATGGATTATGTCCTTTCTCCGAGAGAAATGCGTAAAGTTCCCGTTCCTTGCCCAATAGCATAGAATTTTTTTTGTAGTGATGCTGAGCTATTTTTGCTATTATCTTGGTGAAATTACGAACATATTCATCACCAAAGCGAATCCCTGCCTCTTTCTTAATAGACTCATACTCTACGAGCCAGTTTTTACGAAGATAACTTTCTTTCACGAATCTCGACCTCCACGTATTCGCCAGAAGCCAAGATTCAAAGCTTTAAAGCCCTAAAGCTCAAGAATTCGCAGACTATAAATTTTTCTGATAGGTACTACTTTGTAGTAAGTATGATTCTGTGACATCTTTTCTTAGAAAAATAAAAAGCCCCTGACGAGAATTGCACTCGTGACCTGCTGCTTACGAAGCAGCCGCAATAGCTACTATGCTACAGAGGCATGCTCAGAGAATAAATGATTGATTTATAAATTTATTTTAAAGAACGCCTCTAGAACTTCTTTCGTGCCGTGCTCACACAGATGTTCTATCGTTTGCCGAACCGGGTCTATTGTAGCATCATTATGTACTCGTTGGTTCGCTGGACGGCACTTACAGCTCTAACTTCTCTTTTATCTCCTTGCTGGAAAGTTTCCCCTGGCATTCGCTGCATACAGGATAGCGTTTCTTGCCTTTAGTATATATAGTGCCTACAGGCTTGTTCATGAATGTCATCTCGACCTTTTTACTGCATATAGAACACTTCATCGCGGATAGCCCTTCCTTATGGTCTTCCTGAGTTTAGACCCGTCGTCGACTTCTTTTGTCTCCATGTTCTGGAGCAGCGCCTCTAGTTGGTCAAACATCTTTTTTAGGTCTGTGAGGTCTGTCTCGAGTTCCCATGTCGTCTTAGAATCTTTTTTCTCGTTTGTTATTGCGACATTCATCTTGTTTGCCAGTTTTTCCAGGAACTCTAGAGAATCCTGTACTGCTGCTTTATCCTTATATAATCCTTTCTTGAGGCATTTTCTTATCTCTTCTAAAGAATCACGTTCAAACTTCTCGACTTCATATGGCGTATACGCGCGATCTTTTAGCTGTGACTCTGATACGCTTTTTAGATAATCCTCTGTAAGTGGCATAAGCACATAGAATTATGCTTGTTTTAATAGTTTATGATTTATGCTGAATATCCTTCTTTTTATTCAAGAGTTCGGTCATCTTTGTCCATTCCTCTTCTGCGAGGATGTATCCTACACAGTTCTTTGAGCCGCATTTGCATGGGTGATGCATGAAATCATGGGGATTTTTCGGGTTTATCTCAAATCCATAATTATATGTTATCTCATCACCTTGCTTGATATCCCTTATCGAGTCGATCCATATCCTTCCATCCTCGATATTGACTTCGCAGTTCGGCTCACAGCTATGGTTGATGTATTTAGGGTCGTTATCTGGTATGTCTCCATCAAGGTCCCATTCTTCATCTATCTCGAAGATGTATGTCGCGGCATGATTATCCTTGTCATCCTTGAACCTGTTGAATGTCTCTGTCTCTATCATCGTCCCGATCTCTTTTGGCACCTTCACGCCTATATATTCTGTGATCCTTGTGCCTTTCTTTATGTCTTTTCTCGCAAATACACCGTGGCGATGTATTCCCGAACTTCCTACTATTATATACTCATTTTTTATCTTAGTTTCATAATCCATATTCTACACCCTCATAAAATATACAAATTCTACGTCTTCATAAAAAACACGAATATCAATAATGCCGCAGCGATCAACATCGTGAAGTATACCTTCCTGTCCCATGCATATATCTTTGCACCATCAAAATTCCAGAAAGGAATCATGTTGAACAATGCAAGCCATGCATTGATGAGATACCCGGAGGATATTATCGTCGTCAGTATACCGCTTGCGAAATGCATGAACACGAGCGGCAGCAATATTATCGCAAGCACTATGTTTGTAAGCGGGCCTGCCATGCTTATCTTCCCGTTCTGCCTGTAATCGATACGCCCGAATATCATCACGGCACCTGGGGCTATGAACACTACACCAAGAAAACTCATAAAGGCTCCAAGCACAAGCATCGTTATGTCTGCGCGGAATTCTGCCCAACATCTATAATGTTGCGCGACAATCTTATGTGCCAGTTCATGCAGTAGGAACGCAAGTCCTACAGTCACTGCACTGATTGCCATGAATACAAGAAAGTCAGTACTGAAAAATGAGGCGAATGTTATCCCCTTATCTACTGTCTGGGCTATCGCGAATGCAAAACTCACGAAGATCCAAGCCATGAACAAGTCTTTGAGTTCCTTATTTGACGTATGAAGCTCGAATCTTCCGTTTCCTGACCTAAAACTATAATTCTTATGCATGATATTGATGGAACAATGAACTGTTTTTAAATTTGATGTATGTTCAATAGCTGGAAATGTTCGATCCTTAGAAGAGTGCCTTTCTAAGTACTATCTGTTTGGAGAATCTGAATATAGGACTTTTTTAAATAAATAACAATATTTATATACTATTCCGCAGTTGTAACATAAGAGTTGTTGTTTATGGAATGGAAAAAGACAAAATATATCTCGGGGTACGATTTCTATCGCGGACCAAACGGAGAGAGACTATATGAGAATTGGACAAATATTCGCGATATAAGCAATAAAGGATATTATACTAATTTTTATAATGTACGAATTGGGTTGGAAGGTGGGGTAGCAGAACTTTCTGGAAAAGTTATCTCTTTTACAAGGTATATTACAAAATCATTAGCATATGAGATAACCTCTAAAGATCTCTCAATAAAAGCGCATCGCTATCCTAATGCAGACGTTTCTAGCAACACACTTGAAATGAACAAAAGAGAAATAGCCGATTTTTGTGATGACTATGCCATACAGCTAGAATGTGCTCCAATTGAGTTAAAAACTATTGCATTAAGAGATTTGAATGCATACAAGATGATTTTAGAGCAAACATAAGACTTAATTGATACGGCTTTGTTCGAGCCCGAAGACTATAGACTTTGATGTTGCAGGGTAATCTGTTACTATGTGTACGATATGCGGTACATCTTCCTAATTGTAAAGTAGTAAAGTTTATAAATCTGTAATGATAATTGAAATCCAATACTACTATAGAGTATACATAGAGTATATGTTATTGTAAAGTAGTAAAGTTTATAAATCTGGAATGATAATTGAAATCCAATACTACTATAGAGTATACATAGAGTATATGTTATTGTGATGATCGGTTTACGGGGGATATTTATGAGAAACACATACGTCTTACTTGTGTTGCAGGCACTGCTTACATTGCTTTTGTTCTTTTCTGAAAAGTATGTACTATATGTGACAGTCGCCCTGTTCTTGCTGATGGATCTGTTATTGTTCATATCATTATTCTCAAAAAGATGGTCATACGAGGAACTTCTGACATTCGCGGCAGTTGCATGCTCTATATTGTTCCTGGCATTCTTCCTATATTCCAGAACTTTCATTACGACTATATTCGGGGCCTGTATGATTCTGCTCTTTTTGGTCATTGCGATGCTCGAGTATCTTTCTCTGCCTATCAGTACGCAGAGGCTTGAGAGACTGCAAAAACCTGAGGAACCAGCGTACCCGTACGATATGGAATATGATTTTGACGCTATACAAAGGCCGCAGCAGAAGACTGTTGTGTCAAGATCCGTGCCCGTGCAAAGACATGCGGACGAATCAAATGCTATAAGAGACAAGACAGCTGCGAGAGCCGTGGCACATGAGCTTGAGAGAGAGGCAAAATCTCTTAGGGATGCAGAGAAGATGATCACGGATATGGAGATCTACGATGCCGGCAGAGAGTTGACAAAGGAATCAAAGGCGCTCGAGGATGTTCAGAGACAGATGGATGCTGCAAAAAAGGTCCAGGCTGCAAAAGAGTTCAATAAAGAGGCCATCGAGCTGATGAAGGTACAGCAGCAGATTGACCAGATAAAAAAATTACAGCAAAGACAGGAATTGGAACGCGAGGCAAGAGCATTGAAGGATGTTGAACGTAAGATGAAGAAGGTCAACACACTCAATGCCGGTCTTGAGTTGCAACGTGAAGCGAAATCGCTTAAGGACGCTGAACGTAAGATGAAAAAGGTCAACACTGCAAATACTGGGATAGAATTAAGGCGTCAGGCAAAATCATTGAAGAATGCTGAAAAGCAGATCAATGAGATACAATTCCTGAATCAGCAGGAAAAAATTGTCAGGCAGGCAAAAGAGATCGCAAAAGAGCAGAAAGAAATCGATGATATGAATAAGAAGAACAAGAGTACTGCAGGCAAGAAGATCAAATCTGCGTCTAAGCCAAAAATTAGGATTGTGAAAGTCAAGGATGAATCATTCTATTTCGCAACAGATACAGGAAATAGTTTTCATGAGCCAGGATGCCTCTCGATAAAGAAGGTCCCGAAGAACAAGCTCACACTCTTCACGTCAAGAAAGGATGCGATGAAGAAAGGATTGCAACCGTGTAAGGTGTGCATACCTAGATAATTGTGATTATGATATTCCTATGATGGTGATGATGTGTTTCTCGAGATTGATAGCCAAAAGATGTATATCGATATGATGTTCATCGCCAGGAATTACAGCCTTAGGGAGGGATATGGCCCGACATATCTGCAGGACATTTCTGGAACGATACTAAATCATATGAAGAGTGAGAAAAGGCAATCCGTGCCTGCTACTATTATGGATACTGGGCGTACGCCGATAAATGGATACGCACGAAAGGGAGATATATTCTTATCTTTGATGTCCACGCCTGTTGAAGAGGTCGGCAAAGCATATAATTTTATTGTTGATAGGGCGGATATTGATCCTTCTCTACTTACAGAATTCGAATGCCATAACGTCTCTCGCCTGATTAGAAAGAATGCATTCTTGCATCTGTATGATTATAATGACCCGAGAGGGATAATCACACTTGGATTGTCGACAAAGGAGATCAAGTTCTAGAACTCACCTATCTTCTTCTGGACTCTGACCTGCTTGAGCAATTCGCTGCTTCTTATCATCGGAGTCAGATCATAATTAAATTTTTCTTTTGCAAATTTCTTGACGTATTCTAACATTGTTTCTTTGGAATCAAACTCCAATGGCTTATTCTCCATTGCTTTTTGGACGGCGCAACGAACGACCCACACGCCCAAGGGAGCCCAATAATCGTCCGTCACAAGCCGTAATGCAAGTACAGTCGCCTGTCTTCTCATCGATTTTAATCTCTGCAATATCGAGAAGCGCGCCGCGTAATATCCGCCTGCGGTCTCGCTAGCATAACCCTTGCGCCCGTAATACCCTTCAAAATCATGCATCGCTTCGGGACTTCTGGTCTGCATCTCAAACAATTCATATCCCCATACCTCAGGCAGGAACATTATAAGATAATTATTCCCTAAGTATCCTCCGAAGTATAATTGATAAGTTGCTATCTGATAATCCTTAATCTCACTGATGATATTTTTTCCGAGTGTATCATCGACAGCAGTTATAGACCACCTTGTCGGAACCAATTTTTTGTTTGCATCAAGTCCAAGGTTGCCTGCACTGAATATTTTTGTAAGATAGTATCCATCAAAGCCTTTACTATGCAGTTCATTCAATCCCTCGCTTGCTGTCAATTCATCGTTCACGACCTTGTCAACTTTTGTCGGGATATGGACGTTTTCGGTTATCCTTGCCTTCTCGAGTTTGATGCTTGGACCGAATGGTGTCGTGTCCTGATTGAACGTCAGCTTGAATTGCGGTTTTTTCTCAAGAGAGATCTCCGTATCGACCGGCCTGTCCGTCAATGATACCTCCTGCACAAGGTCCATGAACCTGTCATTGAAGCCCTTTATCTGCGCCTTGAAATTAGAATTGATAAGATTCGAGCGTAATTGGATTATCTTGTTTATGTCATATCCATCCTTTGACCACAGCAATGGATTATCGATTGTCTCGTCTTTTTTTGGCTCACTGATGTTTAGAAGGCCGACATTCACGTCAGGATAGCCGAACCTTCCGACAAAGACGTTATAGTTCTCGCCATAGAAATCCTTTTTTGCATTATCGTTGAAACTCTTCTGGACCTGCATCTTCTGCTTGATTGCGCAGAATCCTCTCTTGCAGAAATTCCTACCCTTGCACCTGAAACAAAGCTGCTCCATGACTCATGGAAGACTCGTAAATTTATAATGTTTGTGGGTGATTGTCCAGTGCATTGAACAACTCGGCATTGTCAGAAGATTTACACAATTTTTATATACTACTCCCGTTTTCTTGGAGGATGATTACAAAGTCTGAATTGAAAGAGTTGAGAGATGAACTTTTATCCTCAAAAAAGCCGATATTGTTCTTTGATGATGATAACGACGGTCTTTGCTCGTTCCTGCTGTATTACAGATTCCTCAAGGATCATACTGATGAGATCAAGGGTATAATATTGAAGACGAGCCCCGAACTTGATGGCGAGATATTCGTGAGGAAAGTTGATGAATTCAATCCCGACAAGATATTTGTGCTTGATAAAGCGATGATCAGTCAGGGATTCCTTGACAGCGTACACAGGAAAGTCATATGGCTTGATCATCATCCCCTAGTCGACCGTAAGCATGTGACGTATTATAATCCGTTGAAGCATAAGTCAAAGAAATTCCTTGAAGATAACAGGCCGACATCATATTGGGCATACAAGACGATCGAGAAGGATAGGCCGCAGGATATGTGGATCGCTGCAGTCGGCGTGGTAAGTGATTGGCATATCCCAGACTTTTTGAAAAAATTCCTGCAGAAGTATCCTGACATGCTTCCAGAAGGATTTAAATTTACGAATCCTGGTGATATATTATATGGTGGGACAAGACTTGGTGAATTGTGCAGGATAATCTATTTCAATCTCAAGTTTGCATCCAATGATGCGATGGTCTCTGCAAAGATACTGAGCAGGATAGACGATCCTTACGAGATATTGGACCAGACGACACCGCAGGGAAAGTATATCTACAAGCAATACAAGAAATTCAACAGTATATATCAACGCATAAAATCCGACCTGAAGCTTGATGATACTCGACTTGTCCTCTTTGAATATTCTGACCAGTATTCCATAACAAGTGAGTTGTCAAACGAATTGATATACGCGTATCCTGATAAGCTTGTTGTGATTGCAAGAAAAAAAAATGATTCGATGATATGTTCTTTTAGAGGTGCAAACCTGAATGTCCGGGGGATATTGGAAAAAGCGCTCGTCGGCATAAATGGCTCTGGCGGCGGCCACGAGCATGCATGCGGCGGCAATATCCCTGTCGAGGACTGGCCTAGGTTTCTTGAGAATCTAAGGCGTGAACTTACAAGCCATACGGTATGAGAAGAATAAGAGAACGTATGACGTTACAACTTCTAAGTGACTACAAAATCGAAACATTTATATATTAGTTAGTACTTATACCACTATTAAGTAACAATGTTTGATTGTTGGGGTGGTTTTAATGGATGGTCACTACATAAGTTATAATAATACCAAGCTGATAACACTGTTTGGCAAGGCAGCCATAAATTCTTTTTTCAGGAAGTGATATACATGATACTGAACATTTCAAATGACACTGTAAGACTTGCTGCAGAGACACGTATAAAAAGAGTATACGGCCAGCATGACGTCACAGGATTGACACTAGCAGAGGTAGAAGATGTCATAGAGCAGGAAGGCATCAATTACTCAGCAGATTACGGATTCAAGATAACAGACACAGCAAGGCTCATATTCAGCAGGAATTGAAAATGGGACACGAACATAACGAATTGAACAAGACTGATAGTGTACGTTGGCCTGTTTATGTCGCTTGGGGATTAGTAGGCGCCTTTGCGGTGACGACCGCCCTTTGGGAGCCATTTGACGGGATTACACAATTAGTATGCAGAAGCGACGCAGCACCTGCTAAGACAGTTATTGACACATCAAAAGCAAACACGATCAACGATACATTAAAGAATTATCATCAGAAAGAATCATACCAAAAATAACACTCAAAATTCAAAAACTAAAGATTATAGGGGGATAAAATGAAAACAATGCAAAAGACATTATTGACGATTGTTGCAGCATTAACATTCGCTGGCTGTGTAAAAGAAAAGAAGCCTGAACTAGAGAATTATGAACAGAACCGGTACGGAGATATGCAATACAATCAATATCATGCAACAATTTCCTGTGATTCCACAGGAAAAGCCTATAAGATAGCTCATAGTGCTGGCGACATTGCTATTGACACAAATGCGACGCATGATGCGTTGGACGAAAATCTTAAAACTCCGATTGTCCTGAATCCTAAAATGGTAGAATTAGCTACGAATATCGTGCGCGATCAGAATGAATTAAGCTATCTCTTGGATTCAGCAATGTATGCAAGAAAGCACAAGTAATTTTGTTTTTTCATTTCCGAAATAACACTCAAAAACACCTCACCTTATGCACGAAGAGCACAAATCACCTCACCCACTTTTATGATATGTTCTTCGTGCAACTTTTTATTATCTATCCATTCCTCACATTCTCATAATCTTCCAGTACTATCTTATCGACATTCTCTAAATCTGTGACCTTATACAATTTTCCCTGGCCGATCTCTGTGATCTTCTTCGCCAATTCGAGCCCTTTGGAATCAAGATTGATCCCGACGAGTGATATCGTTATCTTCTCATCTCTCGCTTTCGAGACCGCCTGCAATGTCTCCTTCTCAGGTATAACACCTTTCGTCGGCAAGGCATCAGTCAATAATATTAGATGTTTCGTATCATTTTTCGGGAACAATTCTATAGATTTGCTTATGGATTTCGCGATATCTGTCTCCATCGACGCCTTTATCTCTGATAATCTTCGCAATAGTTCCATGAAATCGAGCGTCGGCAAGAGATGCTCTTTTATCTCTGATCCGAACACTACAAGCCCCACCTTATTCTTCTCCTGTATAGCCTTGAATGCGAGTGCGATACCGGCTTTTTTTGCTATCTTCAGCTTTTCGCCCTTCATGCTTCCTGAAGCGTCTATGCCGTATATTATGGATATCTTTCCCTCAGCCTTCCTGTCGTAGGATTTGAAATCGTCACGTATTATCTCTGAATGTCCTCTTCGCAGTGCAGTCTTGATAGTCTGCTTGATAGCAAGATCCCTGTATCGTTGCTGCTTGAAATTCTTATAATCTTCCTTGTCACCATAGACCGTCTTCTTCTTGCTTTTCTTCTCTCCAAAGCCTCTTGGTATCAGATGATCAAGTTCCTCGATGTATAACACGAGTGCGCTGAGCATCAGTCCTTTATCTGTTATCGTCCCCTCTTTGTTTATCAGGCCGTCATCCTTCAGCCCGTCCATCTTTTCATCTATCCTCTTCTTCATCTCCCTTCTGAATTCAGGTATGTTGATATTCTTCTCAATATAATTAGGGCTGTAGCCAGTCAGTTCGCGGATGATCGTCTCGCCGTATAACTTCTTCGCTAATTTGTAGTCTTTTATCAGGTTCTGGAATATCATATCAGGGGTCAGGCTTCCGATCCCTTGTGTTATGCTCTCAGAAATCAGCCTTCCATCGCTTATGGTCTCCTTGTCATCCTCAAGGATAGAATGCATCAGCTTCTCTTCATCAGCCTGTCTTTTCAGCTTTCCCTTCTTCTCATCCACATCTTCGAGTTTTGGGATGATCCTGTCGATGTCGTCTGAATCTTGCGTCGTCTCGAGGCTAGGTATAACCACTCTTTCTGCCTTTAAATTTCGAGAATTCCTCTTCAAGATATTTTTCAGGGGTCTCGAGATATTTTATCGAAGGCTTTAATTTTATCCTATGAGAGAGTACTGACAGCATTATCTCTTTTATATGTTCTTCCGTCACAATCTTCTCTTTTGATAAGTACGCGATTGCCTGCGCTCTCTCGTATATCCCAAGGCATGCTCTTACTGAAGGTCTCTTCTCTATATTCGCATCCTCACGCAGTGTCCTGATGAAATGTATCGTCTGGTTCAGCAATTCCTCTGGAAAAACTACCTCATCAATCTTTTTGCCTTTCAGAAGCACTATCTTTTTTTCTATCGCAAGCGTCTCAGGATACTTCATATATATCATATCGAACCTGTCGAGAAACACATCACTTAGCGGCTCCGTACTCGTATCTTCCGGATTCATCGTCCCTATGAATATGAATCCTGCCGGAAAATCTATATTATAGCTTCCGATAGTCACTCTCTTCTCTTCCAAGACCTGCAATAATGCATTCTGCAATTTTTCAGAGCATCTGTTTATCTCATCGAAAAATAATATCCCATTGTTTGCCTTGAATATCTTCCCAGGTGTGAACGCTTCGATGCTCAGCGGACCGAATTTCATCGCTTTCATGGGATCGATATCCCCCAGCAGATCCTCAGAAGTGAGATCGGGCGATCCCTGAACCCTTATGAATCTCTCATCTCCGCTGACTGTTTTAGTCTTTATCTTGCTGTTATTCTTGCATTCGGGACATATCGGATTGTCCGTTGTGCAATTGAATCCACAATCATTCACCTTGATGTCCGGGAGTATCTTCGCGACATTCTTTGCGAGCGTCGTCTTTCCTATCCCTGGATTTCCGACGAGGATTATGTGCCTGTCCATCAGGAGTGCTGACTTGAGATCTCTCTTTACATTATCTTGACCTATTATATCATCAAAATCTTCATCAACAATATTTTTTCGTATCTGTTCATCCATCAAAACCATATTATCACCTATTATCTGCATTATCGCCCAGCGAACCTTAGGTGTCATTGTCGATTGACAATAACTTGGCATACAATCACATATATTATCGATGTGAGCGCGATAATGTACAGTGCCGTAGATATGTCAAGAATTTATAAAGGTTTGTGATAACGAACCGATCAGAGTCCGACCGAACAGATAATCACTTTCAGTCGCTCAGGTGTTTTTTTCGTAGTTCATACGCGATGATTGCGAACGTATAAAAGATGACATCGGATAAGAATTTTGCGGCAAATGTGCCGATGACGATATCACCAATAATCAGCGGGAAAAAATACATGAATGCCGGTGCTACGATAAATGTATCTGCCACTTCTGAAAATCCGAATTCAACAATCATGTCGCGGACATTTTTACTAAAGGATATGAAAGAGTATTTTTTTGACTCTAATCTGTGCTTTTTTATAGTTTTTATAACATCTCTGATCAATATAAACCCATAATAACAGGCTGTACCTGTTATTGAAGATAAAAACGCAGTCAATACTCGATCATTTGTAGCGTTAAAAGTTATGTAGGAGACAATGAGTATGCATGCTGTGCAGAATAGATTAGCCGGCAAATATCTTCTTATCCACTCTTCGACTTTAAGATTCATATATTCTCATATCATCATCACAAGATACATGACAACAGCACTTATTATCGGCACAAGAAGATTATCATCTATGCCGATACCAAATATCTCAAGTTCCAGGGATTCGAGGGCCATTGCGATGCACGCAGCGACAAGCGCTATCCAGAACCTCACGAATATCCATGCGCCAAGTGTCGCGACTATCATTCCGAAGATTGTCCCGAGTATCATGCGCGAATCATTGAACGGATGCTTTCTTTTGCCATAATGCCTGCCGATGATTGCTGACATGCTGTCCCCAAGCGTCCATATCATCATCGATGCCAAAACTATATCCTTGTCAAAGAATAGCATGATTATGAGCAATGCTGCAAATATCGAGAGGACTCCTTGTCCAGGGATGTTCTTCAGATGTTTTTCGCGTTCGAATTTTCCAAGAAACTGCCGTATCAAGGGTATATCAAAATATCTTGAAGAGATTGATATGATCACGCCGATTATCAGTATTGCAAATACCATCCAGTCCTTCAGGAGATCAAAGTATATCGTCAGCACCAGCGCGATGCCAAGGGTTATGTGAAATATTTTCCTGTGTATCTCAAACCAGTCAGCATTTCCAGTCATTTCTCTCACCTGCCTTCATGAATATCCATCCTATCCCGTATCCTATCATGGCCCCGCAGACTACGTCGCTCAGATAATGTACTCCAAGATATATCCGGCTTAAGCCAACAAGTATCGCGATAGTCCAGAATATCCATCTTATTTTCGGGAAATTTTTTGACATGATAGGGATCATCGCGAAAAATATAGCTGCATGCCCTGAAGGGAATGAACTAAGGTCCGTAGACACAAGGCTGTTCACATGTAATGCCTCGAACGGCCTTGGCCTCTGCACAATATTTTTTATGAGCGGTATTATCAATGCAGAAGTGATTATCGTCATTATGAACGCAAGAACTGGTCGACGATATAACAGCAATATTATCGTCAGAATTACGGCTATAAATGTAAATGCCTGTATCTCGCCAAGAAGCGTGATGGCAGAAAATATTTTTATAAGAATAGGACTGCTCGGTGTCCCTAGTATATCCACAACAATATTATCTACTAAGAATGCAATTATCACACTAAGGAAAAGTACTGCATATAGTTTTATGTATCTCTTGTCATTTTTATCTTTCTTATCTTTTTGTTTCATCGTATCATGATGCTTTTGAATCTTCGGCTGATGAATTCTTGCTTTGAGAGATCTTCCAAGAATTTTTTTGCGTCAGTATATAGACGAGGCACTATTACGTATATTCTGCCGTCACGAACAAACGTCCTATGTTTTAGCTCTGTATGTTTGTCGAGGAATTTTTGATAATCTTTTCTTGCGCTGATCGGAGGACCCTCCTGTTCGACCTCTTTGCTGATATATTTATCGACGATGATATACATCTCTGCCGACCTTTTTTCAAAGGCGAAATCCCATCCGCTGCTGTGCACTTTGAAACCATTGAGTCTCAAGTGATCAATCATCGCTTCATATGCCTTCAGGACTTTTGTCCCGACGACGTCCTTGCTGCCGTCGAGAGTCTTTATCCTTATCTGTATAAGTTGCGAGTCCATCTTCGAGAGGCCCTTTGATGAATCCTCGATCTCTTTTTTCATGTCGAATTTTTTTATCTCAAAATATATCTTGTCAGGCCTCTTGAGGAATTTTCTTGCAGCGTCGATGAAGATCAATAATTTTTCTCGACTGAGCGCCGCGGCGCTGTTCCTGTTCTTCTGTATAGGATCGATGATTATCAATGGAGCGATCCTGCTCTGGTTCAGTTCTTTTATTGGATCTTTATGGTGTCTTTCAGGGTCGATGATTATAGGTGTGTCCGTTCCGATATTTTTGTCTTCGTATCTGCTGAATGCCTTCAGCATGTTGATGAACGATCCATGGTATATCACAAGGATGTCGAGTATGTGTCCGCTGAAACCGTTGATGTATGATTCCGCACCGTACACCCTGTTTGCCTTGCAGAATTGCTTGGCAAGTCGTATATCGTCGATCAAATTTGGATTCTTTTCAGTGTATTTTTTCACCCACGTCACATGCTCTGGCGTTAGATCCGTGATATTTGATGCATCCTGATAATTCGTCCTGTGCACAAGCATCACAGGGACTATCTCAAAATCCAGCATCTTACTCTTATCTTTAACCTTGAACTGGAAATAATCCCTGCTGCCATGTATCTTTTCTAGATTTTTTACTTTGAGATCCTTGCATAATTCCTTGAGCATCTCTCCTGTCATATCTGAGATGTTCTGCTCCCTGTATGATTGGTCATATCTTACGAAAAGATCGATGTCATAATCGTCTTTCAGGAATGTCTCTTTCGCGATGCTTCCGCCCTTTACGCATTCTGCAGCGATACTGTTTTTTTTCAGAAGGAGATTTATCTTTTCGACCATAATGTCTACATCCTTGATTATTCCCATGTCCGGGCGGATATTCTTTCTTGCGTTTTCCAGGATATTATCCATATTGTCCATGATTCTTTCGTTCTAGTGCGATGTGTTTTAAAATTTTCCGGACTTTTCGGATAAGCCAGACATATGTCCGTCAAATACGTAAACTTAATAAATATTGATGTGAACTATTGACTAGAAGAGGTGTGTATGCTTGTAGAACAATTTATCTATATATTTGTGATAATTCTTATAGGTGTGATTGTACTGAACCTGCGACGTAGAGCTGACGGTAGCAGGTCTGGATACAAGTTATTATTGGTACTGTTAGGAATCCTGCTTGGCCTCTCTACTATCGGCGCAGCGCCATTATTCCCGTTCGATCCATACTTCTTGAAAAGTCTCAGCGTCTTCCTGCTCGTCGTCCTCCTGTTCGAACTGAGCATCAGGCTGAATCCTGATAACATACGCCTGACGAAAAAGAACATCACGCTTTTCTTCACCATACTGATTGTCAACATTATATTCCTCAGCATTGCGGCATCTTTTCTCTTGAAGATAAATTTTCTGAGTGGCGTGGTGTTTGCGCTCATAATGTCTTCTGTCGAGTATTTCCTTGTGGATTATCTCAAGGAGGAGGGGGACCTTGCCAACCCGTTGGTGATATTTTTTGGCTTTGGCATAATGATTTTCTATGGGTTGCAGGATACGATGATAAATAATGTGTACTTTTTTCTTAAATATCTGCTCATCGGGCTCGGCACCGGTGTAATCGTAGGGATAATGGTCTTCAAGAGCATGAAGAATAAGCCGATTGATTCTGCACATGAACTTGGATTGATAGCTGTAGCCGTATCGACGTACATAATCACAGAGCAACTTGCTGGTTCAGGACTCTTTGCTGTGATGGTCCTTGGAATGTTTTTTGGGAACAGTTATGTCCGGAAGACAAGTTCACTGCGAAGTTTCTCACCATTCATATTCAAGAGTCTCGAGATGTTGATATATCTTTTGATAGGGTTTGTTGTGGTCGTAAATTTTTCGGACGGTTTATGGTGGAAATCACTCGCGATATTTTTCCTGTATATACTATTGCGATTTATCGTCATACACTTTACTTACAGGCGTCACTCTATACAGAACAAACTGCTATTGACGTTCGCGCCTAAGGGAATGATCGTCGGTGTGATGATACTTGTCTTGGGAGTATACCATAGTGTAGAGCAGGTCCTGATAAATGCGACGATCCTCATACTGGTGTATAGTCTTATCGCAGGGATGTTCATAGAATACATAGAGCATAAGAAGATGTTGCGTCTGGATAAGTTATTCAAGATTCTTGTAAATATCCGTTTCGGGCGCAAGCGCGACCTTCCAAGATTGAGACATCCTCATACATACCACAAGTGATAGTTTGTACGTGTATTTCTTTGCGCCCAGTGAGCCATGCATTCTCTCATCTGTAGACAATAGTTCGGAAACCAATAGTGGCAGTACCATGCGTGAGCGCGCAATTTTAAGATTTAGGACAGTGTCTTTTCTACAAATACCTTTATAAATGAGCCTTTATTCTTCGTCTATATGCTTAGGGTCGTTATGGATACAAACTTTTTGATGATTCCTGGACAGTTCAAGGTCGATATTTTCAGCGAACTGAAAAGACTGATAAACGAGCCATTTGACGTGTATATCCACGAGTCGACCGTCGGAGAACTGGAAAAGTTTTCAAAAGGAAACACGAAGGCAAAATTGCATGCAAACGTAGCACTTAAGCTCATAAAACAAAAAAACTTAAAAAGGCTTGCCAATTCCGTTAATGAAAAGTATACTGATGACTTGATCTTAGAGGGTGTTACGAGTAAAGACATTGTCTGCACACAAGATCAGGTCCTGAAAAGACGTCTTAAGGCATTTCACAAAGGAATACGCCTGATAACGTTAAAGTCAAAGAAATATCTCAATTTTGAGTGAGGAGAAAAAATGTATTATAAAACAAAGGTCAAGGATTATGTAAGATTACCGCCAGTATCGTTCAGCGAGGATATTGAACTGGCATTGACGCAGGAGATCAAAAAGAAGTACACTGGTTTCATAAGCCAGGAGCTCGGATTTGTGATTGATGTAACGGGCGTCGATACGGTCGGACAGGGCATAATATTGCCTGGTGACGGTTCAGCACATTACAGTGTAGAATTCACATTATTGACATTCAAGCCTGAAATGCAGGAGATAATACTTGGGAAGATCACGAATGTAGCCGATTTCGGTGCATTCATAAACATCGGTCCTGTGGAAGGCATGATACACATAAGTCAGACGATGAACGACTTCGTAAGTTTCGGGAAAGACGGCGTGTTATCCGGAAAGAATTCAAAGCGGTCCTTAAAGGCAGGAGACATATGCAGGGCAAAGATAATCGCTGTATCATATAAGGACCTTACCAATCCTAAGATAGGCCTCACGATGAGGCAGGATGGTCTTGGAAAGGAAGACTGGACTGAAATCGTTGAAGTGAAAGAGACCAAGGAGACTAAAGAGGAAAAGAAGGCTAAATAGGTGTTACGATGAAAAAAAAGGTATGCAAGAAATGTAAAATCTTTGTCGAAGGGGAGACATGTCCTATCTGCAAGAAAAATAACTTCTCGACGAACTGGCAGGGTAGGATAAACTTCGTTGATGTAGCGCATAGTACTATCGCAAAGAAGATCAATGTAGAAGTCAAGGGCGAATATGCCATAAAAGTTAAGTGAGGGATAAAATGGATGTTGAAGTCTTAAAGAAAAATCATGAACCATTGATGAAGCGATCATATTTCGAGGCAAGAGTTGTATTTGAGGGAAAGACGCCTTCAAGACTAGAATTGATGAAGGACCTATGCCAGAAATTGGCGTCAAAGAATGAGATGACGATCATAAGAAAAATAATTACAGATTACGGTTCTGAAAGGGCGCTATTACACGGGTATGTGTATGAAGATTCCGCAATAATGGGAAAGATCGAGAGCAATTTCGTGAAGATGCGACACCTATCGAAGGCAGAACAGAAGACAGAGAAGGATAAGATAAAGGCAGCAGAACAGGCAGCGGCTGCAGCAACGCCACCAAAGGGCTTGAAGAAGAAGTAGCGACCTTTTAAGCGTTCGCTAACGCTCACTAAAATGTCGCGGCGAAAAAAGGCCGCCTAAGGCGGCGATTAAAGCAAAATTATAATCAAAGGTGAACAATAATGGCAGAAAAAAAACCAGCGAAAGGCGGCGGACCAGTAAAGAAAGGCAAACAGTATCATATGTACAAGATATATGAAGTTTCTGGAAGCAGTCTTAAGAAAAAGAATAAGACATGCCCAAAATGCTCAGTGTTCATGGCAAGCCACAAGGACAGATGGACATGCGGCAAATGCGGGTACATGGAAAAGAAGTAAGTTTTTTTCCATTACTGAAAATCCTTGATTTTCATGTGCACGGAGAGTAAATAATTCTTTCTATTTTATCTTTATCACTTTACAGTGGTCAGAAGTAAAAAAATTTATAAATAGTCTTATTTTCTCATTTTATATGCAAATAGACATTATGCAAACAGATATATTTAATCTACCATGGAAGATGGATGGTACGAAAATAGGTATGACTAAGGGCCAGCAAGTCTACAGGATGACCTTTGGTGCCAAGATGCCTTCAGGATATAGTAGGATTTATCCTAAAGAACTTCTTAGTTATAATGTTAACGTTGAGACAGGTTCAATAGGTTTCATGGACTTAATTGATAAACGGATAGACAAGCCTGCTTTCTTGAAGAGTTCCAGATTACGGACCCTGGACACAATAAGTGTGATGATTGTAGGGATTGAACCGGATTATCAACATGGGAAATACTTTGGGATGATGCATAATGAACTATTGCAACTAGCCAAAAAGGAACATAAGAACGCCACAATGTTTGAAGGTATCCCTGATCCTAAGTTTAGAGAAATGCTCGTGAAAGAGTATGAATACGTCGGTATTACCGATAAGGAAGTCCTGAGATTATTGAAGAAGTAATCCTGCGCCAACGGCATAAAGGCTGTTAAGGCGGCGAATCCTATTTTCTATATTTCTTTAGCCATGCATATGTTTTTTCTATTTCTTCTGGCGTTCCTTTTTTCCAGAATTCGAAATCTGTAAAATATATTTTTTTCTGTTTTTCATCGAACAATACATTATGAACCACGTCCTCTGCGACTATCCCTAATTGTGAAATTTTTTCAAGTTCAGAAACGTACTGTTTATTGGCTATTTTTCTATCTTCTCCTCCAACATTAAGTAATCCTACTCCTTTGATTTCTTGCATAAGGATATACCATTCCTTCAAGAGAGGATCTTCTGCTTTCGGATCTAGCAAATATGGAGAAATAAAACGATACATCTCTGGAACTGATATATTGTTTCTGAACAGCTGTCTGCCTATAATGTATTCATTTAACGCTCGACTTTCAACATTATTGCCCTTGGCAATCATGCCATCTTTAACTGAATATATATTGTAACCTACATATTTTCTATTTTTTTTTATTGCATCTTTTAAATCATTAAGCAATTTATCGTTCATAATAGCCTTAGTTATCAATAATGTGATGTGCCTGAAGCCGGGTCTTTGGCATTTTTATCGTATATACGCCTTTTTTTAGAATGTATTCTCCGAAATCAGCAACAACTTGTGCTATGGCCTGAAAATCATCAAGACCTTCTATCTTTTTTTCCTGATATGGATGCAGACTTACAAATAATGAGTGATGTTTTCCATTTACTTGATGCTCATTACTTTGCGTGTATAATGTATCAGTAATTCTATGAACTTGAACCGTTACTGTGCCTGGTTCATAGCTATAAAATTTTCTTACAGGTCTATTCGAATCATATGTTATGTGATCAGGCATAAGAATATATGCCCCAGAAAATAAGTCATGCGATTCCTTGCTCTTTTCCATATCTGTTGTTATTTCATCAACTATCTTGTTTCCGTCCCCGAAAAATAGAATAGGCCAGTTATCTGTATTTCCAAGTTCATTCTTCAACTTTTCTGAGTCAGATGTCGTCTTTAATATATTTACACATTCTGCTAAATTTGTTATTATCATACGCTGTAGAATAAATTAGTATTTATAAAGTTTACTATCTTTAATCACCTAATAGTAGTTATTTTTTGCGAGATTGTTTTAAGTTCTTCTATAGCTCAACCTAATAATAAAAATTTTGCCTTCACCATGATCGTTGGGGGTGATGAAAGTGAAGGCAAAGAATTACATCCATAACGGATCGTGAAAACCTCAGTTGTGAATTCCCTGCAAACAGTTTGATTAAATAAGATAAAAAAATAAAAAATGATGTAAGAGTTTATCTTACAATCTCTATTCCTAGTTCATCAGACATTCTTTGCCTGTTTGCCTTGGCCTGTTTTGGTGAAGTTTTTCCAAGTATCCATGGGCTCTTTACTCCTGTGATTATTGTCATCACAGTCAATTTGCCTTTCATGCTCTCAGATACTCTGGCTCCCCAGATTACGTTTGCATCTTCATCCATAGACTCTGTTACAAGCTCGCCGACCTTACTGATTTCGTCTAGGGTCATATCCTGGCCGCCACTTATGTGTATGATTGCGCCTGTAGCTCCTTCATAACTTATGTCTAGCAATGGATTACTTAATGCACCTTTTACTGCCTCTTCTACTCTGTTGTTCGTGTCTGATGCGCCTACACCAATCGCTGCAACTCCACCGTCTGTCATTATTGCCTTGACATCTGCATAGTCTAAGTTGACTAAGGATGGTATTGCGATTGTCTCTACAATCCCTTTTATCATTGTCGCCACAAGCTCGTTTGCGACAGCGAATGCCTGCTGTACAGGTAGATTTCCTGCAATCTGTACTAGCCTGTTGTTGTCTATTACGATTACTGTGTCTGATACCTGTCGTAACTGTTGCAATCCAAATTCTGCTTTGTCCACACGTGCCCTCTCAATCTTGAATGGCATCGTTACCGTTCCAATTACGATTGCACCCTGATCCTTTGCTGTCTGCGCTACAACTGGTGCTCCTCCTGTTCCTGTTCCGCCGCCCATTCCAGCACATACGAAGACCATGTCTGATCCTTTGAGTGCATCCTTTATCTCTTGGATACTCTCTTGTGCTGCCTCAGTCCCTCTTTCCGGGAATCCTCCACATCCTAATCCTCTAGTAACGTCCTTTCCTAATAAGAATTTCCTGTCTGCTTCCATCAAATTTAGATGTTGCTGATCAGTGTTGCAGGCGATTATCTCTGCTCCTTTGATACCTTTTTTGTATAGCCAGTTAACCATATTGTTACCAGCTCCACCAATACCAATTACTTTGATATTGGCCTGTCCTACCTCTACTCCTTCATATCCGCTTGCGTTTGTTTTCACGAAGTCCATGTTCTCAGATCCCCCAGGTTCGGCCCTGTCTTTTTTACTTTTGAGTTATCATCTTGCAAATATATCTTGCAAAATATAGTCCTGACTAGCATAATGTTTATATATAACCTTTTCCACTCTACTTCTTAGAACAAGTTTTTATCTCGCCAAAGATAAACTTTGTGTATCGAGCTTTTCGCCAAAAAAGTACGATATCAGTTATGTTTTGTGTATACTGGTATGTTAAAGTTTTCGCCAAAAAACTTTAATTAGTTCTTTTATTCACTAAACTAATATATAAACATTTCTATATGATAAAATATTCTTTATAGAATATAGTTTGTAATATTGTTCTTATAAAATATGTTTCAGAGTTTCAGGCATGCTTATTTTATCTGATTATGTTTCAGAATTTTCGATTCTTTCAAACAGGACCTCTTTTTTTCCTGGGTATAGATTCATCGCTGCCATCTGTTGGTATTGTGATTCCGTAAGCACAAGATGTGTGATTGTGAGATTGTATCTCTCCTTTATCTTTACTATCGCATCTCTGATCAGACTGTTATCTACGCTTTCTCCGATGATCAGAAGATTGATCTTATCCTTCTCTTCTCGTCCATAAAGTATGATTGTCTTGATTCCTTGTATCCTACTTGCCTGTTCAAGGAACTCATCTAGTATGGTTTTCTTTTCTTCAAATATTGTCTCAAGGTATTTCGTCTTCTCATTTTCTGCAAGTTTATATATTTTCAGATGTTTTATCTTTGTGCGTTCAATTATTCCTAATTCCATCATTTTCCCTAAAATTCTGTGTGTTGATGCAAGTGGCACTCGCGTCTGCTTGGATATCTCTTTTAGGTAGAATTGTTGGTCTTTTTTCTTTAGGAATAGTTTTAAGATTGTCAGGATTTTCTTGTCAAACAGGTTTTCTAGTAATTTCTGAGACTCCATAATATTCTATTTATAGACTCCTATATATACTTTTCGGTTTATGGAAAGTGTTTCCAAATTTGATATTTGTATTTAAGTTCTATCGTGAAACTTTATCTCTTTTTTTTGTCATAAACCAGAATGAGTATGAGCACAAGCCATGAACCTATCACGCCCAAGGCAAAGCCAAGTATGATTGCTATAGAATTGATGATTATGCCATAAACCAGCCATGTGACCGTTCCAATAGCAAATATTATGAAGCTTAACAATGATACATTCTTGGCTGACTTGTGTTTTAGGATCTTGTATGCCTGCGGGTAATATCCCAATGACATTATAATCCCCATTATTGATGCCAAGACCTCTATGATCATCCTTTACCTTACATGCTTTATATCTCTATATAGCATATCCATATCGCTAGTACGGTCAATATCGCGCTCCTTTAGAGTAGTTTTTCTTAAAAGCGCGCCTGTCTTTAGATCAACTTTTCGCAACAATGATTCTTCCATCTTCAAAACGTCATCCTCTTCCTTTAAGACATCGCTTAGGATCTGGATGTTTTCCTTGCTTGCAAGTATCTCTTCATCGCTCTTTTTGATAAAGTCTATCTGCTTTTGCCACAACGGTTCGACACTCTTTAGCATATGCATCAACTCATTAAGGTCGGCTATGGTGTCTTGCTCTAACTGTCCAAGCTCTGTTGAATCCTCGCTTTTTGTCAGCTCTTTCAATGTATCGATTCCTTTAAGGCAACATCTCTGTTCTGTATCATTAGCCATCTCATCCTGATCAAACATCCCTTCAAGTTTCTCAATCTCCTGCCGGACGCCCTTGAATGTGTCTTTGCCAGGTTTTTTCAGGAATTCATAGTAGTTCTTGATCTTATTATTATGATTGACAAGGACTTTCTGGAACTCCTCAATCACCTTATCAAGTTCTGTATCAACGCCCTTTAATTTTCCAATACGTTCATGATAATACTTTCCCGCATCCTGCTTCTTCTTAAGACCAAAAAAACCCTGATATATGTGCTCTTGGATTCTCATACACATAATGATTGCAGAACTTACATATATAGTTTACTAGTTTACGGATAGTCTTTTCAGTATCTATTTGATATATCCGCCTTTCTGTAGATTCCAAAGTTTTCTATATTCTCCAGGCATCTTGATCAACTGCTTATGTGTCCCTGCCTGTACAATCTTGCCTTTGTGTAGAACGATAATCTTATCAGCCTTCATTATCGTGCTTAACCTATGCGCGATTATGATTGATGTCCTTCCTGTAGTCAATTTCTTCAGATCGTTCTGTATGTCGTATTCTGTCTGGCTGTCAAGACTCGAGGTTGCCTCATCCAGAACAAGTATCTTTTTGTTCGCAAGTATGGCCCTTGCAATGCTCACTCTCTGCTTCTCTCCACCTGATAATTTTACCCCTCTTTCACCAACTATAGTATCTTCTTTCAGCGGGAATTCTTGAATAATCTTGTCTAATTGTGCAAACTTTATCGCCATTTGCACCTCCTTTTTCGTAGCCTCAGGCCTACTGAACAATATATTATTATATATAGTATCATCAAATAATACACACTCCTGCGGCACGATACTCATCCCGGACCTCAAAGATTCCTGCTTCACATCTCTTACGTCAATCCCATCAATAAGTATCCTTCCCCTATCCAGATCATATAATCTATATAACAATTTTACAAGCGTAGATTTTCCAGAGCCAGAATGCCCTACCAATGCATACTTCTTGTTCTTAGGGATCTTAAGCGTAAAATCCTCAAATATTTTCCTTTGACCATACTGGAACGTTATGTTCTGGAATTCTACCGTCCCATCAGTAATCTTTGCGATTGGAGAGTCAGGTCTGTCCTTTACCTCTTGTTCTACCTTGTTATAAGAGAAAAGCGACTCGAAATCTGCCATCACCCTGAAATATTCCCTTAATCCATTCACGAATCCGAACAATGGACCTAACAATGCTCCAAACACAGTGTATATGAACACTATCGTTCCTAGGGTTATCTCATTATTCAGGAATTTGACAAGCGGCAGATACAACAGGAAAAACGTTCCTACGCTCAGGATAAGTGATTGGCCTGAATCGAGCCATCTGAAGTAGTCCCAATTCTTCTTCATCCAGAACCGTGTATTATCACTGATCTGCCTGAACTTGTTCTTGACGTACTCCTCCTTGCCAAAATATTTTATTGAATCGACATTGGTGAATGTATCTGCAATATTCCCTTTTTCAAAATCTTCCACATCATTAGCCTTGAGGCTTGATGGTTTCTGTATCTGCTGTATCATAAAGCTGTAGCCAATGAACAATGCCACAGTAGCGAACACGACAAGTCCTGTGGCCACATCAAATGCCATGAGTGATGCTGATACTATCAACAGCTGGAATATCAATGGAGCGACATTGAACACTATTATATCGGTCATCCGCTCAATCGCTCTTCCGCCACGGCTTAGCCTGCTTATGAGCGATCCCGTCTTGTTACTTGTATGGAATTTGTGCGATAATGTCACTAGATGATTGAAGAACTGTATCTTTAGATCAACAATAATTCTTGATTCCAACTTGTTCACGCTATTGAGCAGAAACCACTTGCCCACACTCTTTATGGTTATGAAGACAAGATATGCAAGAGCTACCATTGTCAGCGTTTGTACAAACGCATCCCTTGTTAGGGAATTGCTTGCATATAACGTGCCATTGTCGATGATTATCTTGAACAGGAACCTGTCAGCGGTATATGTTGATTCAACAATGAGCACCGTGACCAATAAGAAAATGAGTAACCATTTGTACTTCTTCAATAGTCCAAAATAGATCCTGAAATTGTACTTAAAATCTATTTTTTCTGGTTTCTTATCCATTGATACCCCTGATGGTAATAAAGATGGATCAAGAGTTTATAAAACTTTGTGCCTACTTTCCGAGAAAATTTGCGTCAATCAAAGAGGTCAGTATTGTTCCTTGAAGAATCCTTCCACTTGCGCAAGTGTTGATGTCTCATCAGGCCTTCTATCCGATCTTATCCGTACCAATCTCGGGAACCTTAAAGCGTAGCCTGAACTGTATGAGGGGCTCTTTTGTATCTCCTCAAATTTTAGTTCGATGACAATGCTCGGCTTGACCCTTATATCCCTGCCTTTTTCGCTTGTGATTAATGGTTTCAATAATTCTGTCAGTTCATTGAATGATACACCATCTATGTTTGTCTCTTCATCCTTCTTCTCTTTTATGCCAGTACCGAATTTTCCAATCTCGAGATATTCATCAGTATCCTCATCATATACAGCAACAGTATAGCTTGTCAGCCATCCAGCTCTCTTGCCTTCACCCCATTCAGCAGCAACGATCACGAGATCCAGTGTCTCCATGACCGGCTTTAACTTGACCATATAGCCTACTCTTGAGCCTGGCTTGTATGGACTGTTGAGATTTTTGAACATTATACCCTCATTTCCTGCATCCAATGATTGATGGTAGAACTTTTCTGCTTTTTCGTCGTTATCAGTTTTTATCTGGACGGCTAGTCTTATATGGAACTCTTTCGGCTTGACGATATTCTCAATTACCTCTCTTCTTTTGTGGAATGGCTCTTTGATCATGGACTTCCCTTCATAATATAGTACGTCAAATATGTTCAATTCCACAGGGATCTCTTTTGCCATCTGCTCAATATCATATTTACGCCTAATTCTTTGAGAGATGTTCTGGAACGGGACGTATTTTTTTGTCTTAGGATCATAGCCTACGGCTTCGCCATCAAGGATGCATGAATCTGTCTTGACATTCTCCCTGATTAACTTCACGACCTCTGGAAATTGTGCTGAGACATTCTCCAATCTTCTGGTATGTATTGTTATCTTGTCTCCATGTTTTCCTATGAGCATCCTAAAGCCGTCGTATTTATACTCCAGGGCTGCAGGTCTCCCTACAATCTCAAACGCCTCCTTTGCATCCTTTGCTTTTTGTGCAAGCATTACTTTTACTGGTTTTTGCGTGTTTAGTTCTAATCGTTGTAGATTTTCTATATCTTCATCGATTATCATCTGCGCTACAATCGCATAATCGTTCGTGACATCGTAGGCTTCCTGGATTGAATCCCTGATTTTTTTTAGCTCGCTCTCTGCCCCGAAACTCGGCTCTTTGCTTTCCAGGTCTATTTTTCCACCATGCCTTTCATAGTATGCTATCGCAATCGCATCCCTTAATGTACCTTCACCAAGTCCGACTCTTAGATCTTCAAGGACAGTCCTTACGATATATCTTGCCTCTTTAGGCTTTGCGCTTGTCAATAGCTCTGCAATAGTCTTTAATTTTACATCCGTGCTGCCTGTACCTTCAATGGATGCGAGTTTTTGGATATTGTCGTATACTTTCTGGACCGTCAGGTCTTGTGAGAATAATGTATGTTGGCGCTTCTTTTTTATCAATTCTTCAGCTGTAAGTCCAAGATCGCCCGTCTTTTTCCATGATTTTTCAATGTCATCTGTCGTCATCCCAGTTGCAACATTTAATGCTTTGACTATTAATTTTGATGCAACACCAATCTTTCTCTCATCAGCCTTTGGGAAGACTAATCCTTGGACTAATAGCATTATCTTATCTATCTCTTTCTTTGGACAATCCTTTAAGAATGAAGATAATAGGATTGTTTTTTCTAATCTCTTAGAGGTTGACTCTAATTTTTCATATAGGTCTGTAAGTTGGATGTAGTCCATCATCTTGCTATGATTGAGAGTTTTAAAAAGTTGATGAAAATGCCCTTGTTGTGTTACGTTGTCATTCTCCAGTGTCAAAAATAGTAAAATATTTAAACTGGCCGTTTTTACTTGTATCATGAGTACAAACGATTCAATTTGGAATTATGCAGATGTTCTATGTAGATTGATGACTGTACTTATGGGTCATACACCATCTTAGACCGAGGATTCTTATAGACACATTGCCGTCGATATTTTGTTATCATGTATGATTGTTCTCTATCGACAATAATTTTTTTTCTAGAAAATATTGAAAATAAAAATCATGGATGGTGAAACTCATGGCTATGCCACATATAATACAAATGCAGATTATCAAAGAAAGACTGAGAGGAAAAGAAGGAAAAGCGAAACTGAAAGAGATAGATGATATTTTAGAAGGTCTTCCGCGCTACAAAAATGGGCCTTATGCCGATATACGTAAGTGGCTTCATGAAGAGATAGAAAAGACGCGAGTCCGCTCTAATATCAAGCATCAGGACTGGCTCAGTATAAGAAGACAAGGTATAAAACAGTTCGTCTTAGTCGGCTGTCCAAACGTCGGGAAGAGTTCATTGATAAACAAGCTCTCTGGTCTTCAGACAAAAATCGCTAACTACGATTTCACGACACTTAAGCCGATACCGGGGATGGTGGATGTCAACGGCGCGGAGTTCCAGATAATCGATCTGCCGGGTCTCGTCGAGGGAGCAGTAGATGATATCGGCGGCGGGAAAAGGCTTATCGGAATAGTCAAGGGAAGCGATGGAATAATACTGATGCATGATCTGACTAAACCGCTAGAAGATGTCGACAAGATGGTCCATGAATTAAAAAAAGCAGGCATCAATAAACCGACGATAATACTCGGCAGCAAGGCGGATATAGATGGTGCTGGAAATATCTTTGATCAACTTAAAGAAAAATTTCCCTTGCATAGGGTCATACGTGTATCGATATTGACCGGCGAAGGACTTTGTGAATTAAAAGATGAATTATGGAATGTCGCGAATCTGATTAGAGTCATCTCTAAAGGACAGAAGAATCCGATGATTCTCCATAAAGGCGCGACGGTAAAAGAATTCGCCGAGCATGTGCATCGCGATCTCGTCCAGAGATTCAGGTTTGCACGTGTCACAGGTCCAAGCGCACGTTTTGACAATCAACAGGTCGGCTTTGATCACGTCCTGATGGACAATGATTCTGTCGAGTTGGTCATCGATCGGTAATTTATTTTTTTATTTCTTATCCTTGAATGTCATCAATCCCATGAGTGCTGCCATGACAAAGAAGGTTGCGCTTGTCCTCCAATCTTTCAGTACGAGAGTTCCCGCGGCGAACGCTGCAAGGACCGCTATTATCCCGAATAATCCGCCACTCCTGAAGACCTTGAACATCGTGAATACAGAACCGAGTGTGAAGATTATCGGGAGGATTATGAAGAATATCTTCAATGCAGGGCTCAGGCCCTCAAGATTCAACTTCAAGAATTCTATCAACTTATCTCTCGGATTGAGTCCGATAGCTATCCATAAGCCGTTAAGGAATCCAAAGCCGATTATCAATTCCTTGGCGATTGCCCCTCGACCACTTAATGCCATGATCATCCTATCTCACTTGTGTGTGAAATTCCCTGACCTAAAATGTTTTAACATTTTGACGATTTAGGGATTCCTGCGAGTAACTAACAATTGTTAGCCCTGTATTGTCGCAGATTACCGACAAATTGTCGATAGGCTATCCACAAGCCAATTTGTGATATGAATCACAATCAGTAAGAAAAACA
>Ga0182011_10000729_pt1 | contig 28812 bp, 21 predicted proteins | sample 711E1DmetaG_FD_120481 | JGI IMG/M metagenome (GOLD analysis project Ga0182011, IMG submission 120481) | Permafrost microbial communities from Stordalen Mire, Sweden - 711E1D metaG | ecosystem: Environmental > Terrestrial > Soil > Wetlands > Permafrost | place: Sweden: Stordalen | collected...
CATCCCCGGCCATCCTCTTATTATCCGGCCGTTCCAGATCAAACAAATAACCTATCCATACGAGTGGTCGTATGAACAATACAGGGACGCGGCGCTCTGTACGCTCAGGATACAGGAACTGGCACTTTCCTACGGATTGAGCCTCAAGGATGCTGCTCCGTTTAATATTCAATTTATTCAAGGAAAGCCGCGGCTCATCGACACCTTGTCTTTTTTTTCGGGCGATCAGCTTCTCTGGGCAGCCTATAAGCAGTTCTGTGAGTGTTTTCTTGCTCCTCTTGCCTTAATGGCATTCGTCGATCATGAAATTGTGCGTACAGGTCAATTGTACAATGACGGGGTACCGCTCATCCTGGCAAGCACTATGCTGCCCTGGCGAACTTGGCTGCGGCCGTCTTTATGTATTCATCTGCATTTACATGCCCGATCTCAACGGTACGGTCAGGGATCCGGTCAGGATGCAGCTCGTAAACTTCAGATGGGTTCACTTCCGGAGAATCAAAAGAGATTGATATTCAACCTTCGCAATGCCGTTGAATCGCTTCCAAAGAGTAAATCGTATCTCAATTGGAAGAATTACTATTCCGATGATTGTACGCATCCGTTATATCTGAAAAATAAAATAGAAATAATGGAAAAGGCGTTAAGAGAAATTACGCCGCAAACAGTGGTTGATATCGGTTCCAATACGGGCATATTTTCAAAAATTGCTGCTGCACACTCGGAACTCGTGATTGCACTTGACCGTGACCCTTCATCGATCGAGGCATTGTATCATTCGATAAAGAAGGAGAAAATAAACAATCTTATTCCGCTTGTCATGAACATACTCAATCCTTCGCCTTCTCTGGGATGGATGAGCAGTGAACGAAAATCGTTCTTAGAAAGAATAGATCCCGATGTGATTATGATGCTGGGCATTTCCCATCACTTGATTGGTCAGGCAAATATTACATTTCCGATGCTAGCGGATCTATGCGCAGTATCGAAGAAATATGTATTTCTTGAATTTATACCTGATACCGATTCTAAATTTGAAAAACTATTTCGTTCGCGTGCAGCGAATTTTAGCTGGTATACACGGGAGGAATTTTTAAAAGTGTTTGAAAATATATTTATTGTAAAAAACACTTGGAAAGTCGAGCCGACCGGCCGTATGATTTACCTCTTTGAAAAAAAGGATGTTCGTTGAAATGAAGATCACCGAATTCCTTAAAAATACCATGCGCTGGTTATGGCCGAGCCTGCTCATTATGGTTCTCTCTTGTTTCCGTAAAACTGTTCTCGAGTCTTCGAATTTCGATCAAATACAAAATGGGCTGCTTCTGTATGCCGGATATTTGTTGTGTATCATTCCATTGGGTACATATCTTTCAAAATCCAAATGGTTCGATGATACAACTAAAGTGGCTTTAATAATTGTATTTACTACATATATCTTTTTCGAGTATTCGGCAATTTTATCTACCTGGCTGCGGTTTGCTGGAAATTGGGTGGAAAAGTATATTTATGATAAAAGGAACACAGTATTCATATTATGGTTAGTTTTTTGCGGACTTGGATTGCTGTGGGCCATGCGAAAATCAAATGATAAGCGAAAGAATTGGGCACTCCTTCTGTTTGTTACCATTGTACTTGCCATCGTTCCATTTATTGAGTTTTTATTAACGCCGAGTTACAAATTTCATTCTGACCTTTTTAATATTCAAAAGTCAAACATTTCAGTGAATCAAACCGCTATTCCGCAGAGAATATTTTGGATTATACTTGATGAACATCCAAGTTCATTAATGCTGAATGAAACATGGGGGTATAAAGATACGACATTCCGGAGGAGGCTTGAATCACTTGGGTTTACAGTGTATGATTCATGTGTCTCGAATTACAATTCTACGCACTTTTCTATAGCAGCAACGACCTATGGTGCGATGCTGCCGGTAATGGGACCGCAATTTATTAACAACTGGCAGCAGGACTTATTGGGAGAAAGGATAAAAGAATCGCCGGTCATGTCTTTTTTTAAAACACAAGGATACGAAATTCGCAACCTCTCATTTTGCGACAACGGTTTTAAAAAATATTTCATGCATCAAGGAAAAATAGTCAATTCTAGCATTATAGGCATGTTGATTTACAAATTCGATATCCAGTATTCCATGTCTCAATTACTTTATAATAGGAATATCATTGACAGCTTGCATGCGTTATTGAATTATATACCATATAATAATTACAAAATCTTTACTTATGCGCACTTACTTATGCCTCATAGCCCATATCTACCGTTGGAAACAAATACCATACAAAAGAATTCAACTTTTATTGATCAGGAAAATGATATAGCGTATCTGCGCCATGTAGGTTATACAGATACTCTCATATTTAATTTGTTAGATAAGGAACTTAATAAATTGATACCTGAACAAAGATCGAATACAATGGTGATACTCCAAGGAGATCATGGATATAGATTTTTACGAAGGGGAGGCAGGGATATTCGCATGAAGACATCCTTCGGGATATTGAACGCTGTGCTCTGGCCTAAGAACTCAAAAGCAGGGTTTTATAACAGTATGAGTTCTGTGAATACATTCCGAATACTATTTCGTGATCTATGGGGATTCGATCTTAATACACTAAGAGATATTTCTGTAAATGTATCTCCTTATTCCGTAAAATGAATTAAGACAATTCTACGACGAATAATATTTATGTCGTCTTGGTAAGAATCCATTATGCAAGTTATAGTATGTTTAAAATAGTGTGTATAAATAGAGTATGAAGAAACAATTAATTAAAAATATATTTTCTGTTAGCGGAGTTCAACTTGCTAATTATATTCTTCCGTTAATAACGATCCCCTACGTGGTTCGAGTTATTGGTCCCGCAAATTACGGTCTCATAAATTTCGCACAGGCGTTTGTTGGATATTTCGCGCTGCTCATAAATTATGGATTTGAACTTACAGCTACGAGAGAGATCGCTCGAAATAAAGAAGACCGCGGTGTGCTCTCGGATATTTTCTGGATGATACTTTCTGCAAAAGTTATTCTCTTTATTTTTTCGACGATAATCTTTGCCGGATCGCTTCTTTATTTTCAGAAACTCCAGATAGATCCACGATTGTACGTCTTGAGTTACCTGTGCAACATAGGCCTAGTTTTCTTTCCAACTTGGTTTTTTCAAGGGATTGAAGAGTTATCAAAGATGGCAATATTCAATCTGATTATAAAGTTAATATTCACAGTTCTCATATTTATGCTCATCCATCAATCTTCTGACTATTACTTTTATCCTGTTTGCCTTTTCATTGGACAGATTGCCGTAGGTTTCTTTGCACTATGGTATGCAGTGAAACTGAAACATTTGTCTTTGCCAAATTTTAAAATGGCTGGTATAATAAAAGTTCTGAGGGAAGGCGCAGTCGTGTTTATTACAACGGTTGTAATAAATATTTACACACTTAGCAATATAGTATTACTAGGATTCATAGCATCAGATATGGAAGTTGGTTATTTTTCTTCTGCATATAAACTTATCTCGATCATCATGGCTATAACAATCACTCCAATCACACAAACACTATATCCACATCTTGGGGGCCTATTTTCAAATTCATCAATGAGTAAGTCCGAAAAGAGTTATATACTCCTGCGCGTGTCGCTGGTGATGGGAGTGTTAATGCTGCTGGTTTCTATGGCAATATATATTGTAGCCCCGCTTGTCGTGACATTGCTCTTTGGGAAGAACTATTCTCCGGCAATTTCTTCTCTCCGCATCATGTCCTTTCTTCCATTTATCATAGGATTGAGTAATGTTTTTGGTCTCCAAGGGATGCTCAATTTAAGTTTAGATAAAGAATTCTTTATGATAACTGCAATGGGTGCAACTCTTTGTATTATCCTGAACTTCATACTAATTCCTTATTATTCACAGATTGGAACATCGACAGCTTGGCTGGCTACGGAATTATTCATTACATTAGCAACCTTGATTGTATTGCAGTATCATGGGTACGAAATATTAACAAAGAATAATTTTGTTAGGATGATCGAAAATCGACATTGGTGAATTTCTGAATGTCATGATTAGGATTATTCGACCCAGTTTTACTTGTGAATAAATATTGTATCAAGAAAAATAATTTCGGTGAAATTTAGGAAAAACGATTGTTTATAAAGAAATTACAAGGATGGCTATTGTTCTTTCTTCATAAAGGAGATATCTCAAAGAGAACAATTGCAAAATTCCTTTCAGAAAACCCAATAATAGTTGAAGCTGGCGCACATATTGGTCGCGATACAGTGGAGATGAGCAAACAATGGCCCAAAGGCTTCATACATGCATTTGAACCTATTCCTGAAATATTTAGGAAATTAAACGAGAATGTTCGTGAATGCCAGAATGTAAAAATTTATTGCATGGCACTGGCTGAGAAGACAGGAACGGCGACAATTCATGTGAGTTCTGGTGCTTCTGATGCTTCAAGTTCGCTTTTAAAACCAAAAGAGCATTTGGTGCAACATCCTGGCGTATTTTTTAAACGCACAGAAATAGTTAATGTAACAAGCTTAGTTGATTGGAAAAAAGAATCTGGAGTTGAAAGAATAGATTTGCTCTGGTTAGATTTACAGGGTAATGAACTTAATGTCTTGACGGCTGCAGAAGAGCTATTGTACAATGTTATGGCTATTTATACAGAAGTTAATTTAAAAGAAAATTACGAAAACACAGCTCTTTATTCAGATTTAAAAACATACTTGATCGGTTTGGGATTTGTAGCAATTAAAGAGAAATTATTTTGGACAGACGCAGGAAATGTATTATTTATAAAAAGATAGTGAAATAAGAAATGGAAAAGATTACTGCAATATTAAACACATATAACGAAGAAAAACTCCTTGGAGATTGTCTACGATCCATACGGGATTATGTTGATGAGATAATTGTAACTGATATGAAGAGTACTGACCGATCAAAAGAAATTGCAGAGTCTTTTGGGTGTAAAGTCTTAATCGTTGAACCCGCACTTATCGTTGAGGAAACATTACTACAAAAAATACTTTTAGCAAAAAATAATTGGATATTATCGATAGATCCAGATAATCGAATCCCTACAGAAACATGGCGAAAAATACTATCTGTTATAAAGTTAGACAAATATGATTTAATCGTATTTTTTCTGAGGAACAATGTGTTGAATAAATGGATTAGACATGGACATGGATCGCAATGTATAAGTCATAGATTATTTAAAAAAGACTTTTTCTTAAGACATGGAAATCCACAAACGGAAATTCATAGTATGATAATTAACAATATGAAAAGCGGCAGGATCTATTTCATGCCGAAAAAGTATTTCATCGATCATTATGCGTATTCAGATATAGAAAAAATGTTAGAACAACATCTGAGATATGCAAAATATGAGGCAAAGGAGTTAGTAAAGAACGGAAATAAATCGACACTATTGGGATCATTTTACCTCGCAATCAAAAAGTTTTTAGGTGATTTAATATTTCGAAAAGGGATATTGGACGGCACGATTGGAATAATATATTCAGCAACTATTGCTATAATGATCCTGCAACGAGAATTCATCGTTATATCTGCAAGAAGAGGAAAAAAAAGTAATAGTAATCGTAACTGAGATGAGAGAGAAGAAATTCAATATAATATATTGCCTTTTTACATTGCTCCTTTTTCCCGCAATAATAGCACAATTAGGAGGATTTGATTCTACTGATCAAGAAATTGTGAATGTCTATTCACAAGGGTCAATAATCAGCAGGTTATTTTATTCAATACTTTTTATGTGTCTATTGTATATTACTTTTAACAAAAATAAATCATTATTCTGGACGAAATATGAATTGTTATTGATAGTTTATTTATTTTTAGGCGTATTCTATTCACAAACACCTATTATCGTATTACGGGGAATCTTTACAGCTATAACCATCCTTTTAATGTGGAATATAGTCGGAAGGTTGATTTCTACAGGCTTTTCCTTAAAGACCACTGCAAAGTCATTTATTAAATTTATGATTGTCTATGGATTCATCGAATTATTATTTTGGTATATAGATGCATCACGAATAGATCGATATGGTGCCATGGGACATTATATTGGCTATTTTCAACAATCAAATCTTTTTGCGAAAACAATTTCATTTGGATTGATTCTAAATATCTTTTATTTGTTATCAGAAAAAGGAAGACAGTGGAAACTTTGGTTGAGTGCAATTATCTTTATTTTATTTATTTTGGGATCAGGTTCAAGAACCACTTTTATCGCACTTACAGTATCTGTTGTTTTTACAATAATAATAACAACAAGAATTAAACTAAGGTACATATTACTAATATTACTAATTGGCTTCATAGCACAAGATACACTAAAGTCATTCTTCATAAGTTATTTTAATAAGACAGAAAATAATTTATCATCAAACATGTTAGAAGCAGGAACTTTATTAGTTCGATTAAATATGTGGGATTCATTAATCCCCGAAATGATCAAAAACTTTTGGTTTGGGGTAGGACTTAATTCTTTTTGGACACCTGTAACTATGATTGCATACAACACTCCAGGAATCCATAATGGATATTTACAAGTTTTTCAAGATCTTGGATTTATTGGATTGATACTTGTAGTATTAATTCATGTTCCTTTAATAAGGGATGCTATAAAGTTGAATCTCAATGATGATGAATCAAATATATTTCGTAACTTCTTAATATCCTGTTGGATATTCTTTTTAATTATCAATATTACTGAAGGCGATTTAGGAAATTATCATTCAGCAGCATGGGGATTAATTGTCGTTTTCTCTATAATATATTCATTGCACGTACACAAAAAGACAAATAATATCTTAATCACAGAATTATCTGTAAGAGATTAATAAACTGATAGTAGATAATATTGTATTAAAAGCTACCAAAAAGTGAGACGATAAAAGCTTTATACTTAGGTATAATTATTGGATGAAAACATGGAATTATACTATTTTCTTTTAGCATTTGTTATTCTAATAACAGTTCGAATATTATATCTTAGCGGATTTCTTATTCATAAAATCATTATTACAAAAACATTCTTATTCTTAATGGAAGGAGTGGGCTAGATATTGGAAGCAATGTTAATATTAGTACGGGTGAATGAGTATGGAAACTGCAGTATAATCCTAAATCTTCGATGTTTGGTTTCAATGGTGAACCTGTAAAAATAAGAGATCGTGTGTGGATAATTACGCGGTTTCAATACTTCCAGGTATAACAATAGGCGAATGAGTATTATTGCCACGAATGGAGTAATGACAAAGGATGCAGAATCATTTTCAATTTATGAAGGTATACCTGCAAAGAATATTGCATATAGAAACAAAGAATTAAATTATGAGTTCAGTGACGTATTATTGTTTTTCTTTTAAAGAAAGAATCCTAACAATACGATCTGCTGATATTGCCTATCTTGAATTATCGTTACAACATTTCCCAAATGAATAAAATTGATTTTTCAATTATAACTCCTAGTTATAATATACTTCAGTATCTAAAATTGTGTGCTTCATCCATTTCGGATCAAAAAGATGTCTCATTCGAACATATTATTATAGACGCTCAATCAAATGATGGAACCGTAGATTGGCTAAAGTCGCAATCAAACATCCAATTCGTAAGTGAACCGGATAATGGAATGTATGATGCCATCAACAAAGGTTTGAAAATAGCAAAAGGCGATATTTTAGCGTATTTAAATAGCGATGAACAATATTTACCCTATACACTAGAATATGTAATAAATTGCTTTAATAAATATCCTGACATCGATTTTATCTATGGGGACGCTTTGGTTGTTAATAATAACGGCGGAATAGTGGCGTTTAAAAAATCGTACAATCTCAGGTTACCTTATTTACTCACGTCTGCACTGTATATTCCGACATGTTCATTATTTTTCAGAAGAAAGGTAATCGATAATGGAATTTTATTTGATATTCAATTTCAATCCGCTGGTGATGCATATTTTGTTGAGAAGATGCTCAAGCATGGAATGAAGGGAAAGCGTATTAGAAAATATCTTTCGACATTCACAATAACAGGAAACAACCTATGTTTCACTGATGCAGGCAGATCGGAACTGAGAGAATGGTTAAAGAGAGGTTTTATTTTGCGATTCCTCAAGATCCCACTTGCCCTTTGTCAATTTGCAGAAAAGTTTATTACAGGCGTATTCTGGGAACGAATGCCTATAAAATATTCTATATATACAATTGATTCGCAAGATAAAAGAAAAGAATTTTTATGCGATAATGTCTCTTTTAGCATCCAATCAGATAAATTGAACCGCAAGATGGTGTCAACAATTTTGAATATTATAGTGAAACCATTTTATAGAAATACTGAAAGAGGCGAATAGAATATTTAGCCACAAATTGAAAGATTTCCGGCAATCAATATTTTCACAAGCCATTCATTGTTTTTTAAATAATAACCGTGTGATCTTTGATTTTGGTTGTTAGAATATGATATGGGATACCATGAATTTAAATATTACCTATTTGGTTTAAAAGTTGGTGTCTCCAATTTGCTGTTCAATGGATTTAAAATTGGAACCCATAAATCAATTGGCAAAATTTCTCACCCTATTAACTTTTATTCAAGATTTCCGGAATATTATTACTTTAACATTTGCATTGACAATAGGTTACGTGAACATCAAAATAGGACACTGAAAATATTAGATGTCGGCAGTCCGAAATTGTTTGGTCTTTATCTGGCATACACCAAACCAGTGACTCTTGTTCTTACAGATTTTCATAAACGGAATATCGACGAGTATATTTATCTATGGAATTCGATAAAAGGAACAGCAAAAGGACATATTGAGTTTATAACTGCGGACGCGAGGTCGCTTTGTTTTAATAATGATTCATTCGATATTGTTTATGCAATGTCAGTCATAGAGCATATCGAAGGTAAAGATGGGGATTCTATTGCACTCCAGGAACTTAAGAGAGTATTAAAACAGGGCGGATTGCTCATTGTGAGTGTTCCCTTTGGTGATCATTATATAGAACAAAAGATCGAGACATATAGTGCATACCTGACCGACGGATTAGATGCCGGCGAAGATTATTCTTTCTTTCAAAGAATTTACGATATGAAAAATGTTCAGGAGAGAATTCTCCAATTCATATCGGCACATACCGAATTGAAACTTGTTTCACGAAGGTGGCAATTTATTCTTCGTTTATATATGAAAGCCCCCTCGGGATTACGTGCAATACTTGGATTTCTTAATCCGGTATTGAGCAAACTTTTCAACGTAGATAATAAGGATTTTCTTAGTCCGCCAAGCAATTATCGATTACATTACAAGGTTTATGATGTCTATTCTGATCTTATATTGTTTTATTCGAAAGACAATGTAAAAATGTGAATTGCATTTTGATAGAATCGTCGACTTCAATCCATATGATTATTTAATTGAAATATTTCTTGCAATCGATGAATTCAAAATAAACAGTGTATGAGGGCGGTCTTGTAGAACCAGTATGACACTCAACAGATTTAAGGTATTAAAACATTTTCTATTCCATAACAGAAATTCTGTCACAAATCGCGAGATGTTTGTTTTTTTCTTCGATCGTTCCTATCGGAAAAAAGCGCTTGCAAAGATATCGCAGATACAAAATCATGATGAATATTATGAAATAATACTCAAAGATTTTAATACTCCAATATATTTTCCCCGTGATTATAAGTTGGAAACGTTTTATCAAGTTGTCGTTGAATCTTTATATCCAAATAATTGGCATTATTATGAATCAAATGGTACACCTGTCATGCCGGATGATGTGGTCTTGGATTGTGGTGCAGCAGAAGGCCTTTTTTCCTTCATCGTGGCAAATCGATCAAAAAAAGTATACGCCATCGAGCCATCCCTCGACTTTATTAAATGCCTGCAACAGACTTTTCGGCCTTTTAAAAATGTAGAGGTGGTTGATTGTGCCTTATCAAATAGAGAATATAAAACAACTCTCAAACACAATGGTATAGAATCATCACTTAATATAGAGACGATAAATAAAAGTGGAGACATTTCCGTAATGACTCTTGATCACCTTATCGAGATAAAGAATATTCGACCTTCTTATATTAAAATGGATCTTGAAGGTCAGGATTATGCAGCGTTAGAAGGAGCAAAAGAGACAATTTTCCAATATAAGCCAAGGATTGCAGTAACAACGTATCATGATATTAACCATGCGAGACAAATTAAAGACTTACTTCATAGTATTCATCCTGCCTACAGAATACAAACAAAGGGAATTTACCAGGAAACTGGAAGCCCTATAATGTTGCATGCCGTGGTGGAGTCATGAGAATAGGCTTAGATGCAAAATGGTTCTTTAATGGCCCTGCAAGCGGTAGGGTGGTTACGAGAAATCATATAAAGCATTTGATTGAAATTGATAAATCCAATGAATATTTTTTATTTATGGATAAAAAAGATAATAATAAAGCATTTCCGTATAAGGGGAATAATATCCATCTCATTTATATTTGGGCAAATAATAACCTTATTTCAAATGTTTTTATTGTTCCTTATTACGGACGAACATTGGATCTCGACGTAATAGTATTTCAGAACTTTCCGGGAAATTCAAGATATTATGCCAGCGTCTCGTTTATTCATGACACATTGTTCCTTTCTCATCCTCAATATTATACTTATTGGGAACGATTATATTTTGCTCCTTTAAGGATGTTGTCTCGTAAAGCAACGCGAATATGTACGATTTCAATTGAAGAAAAGAAACGATTGCTTCGATACGGTTACAAAAATAATGAAAACGATATCGATGTCATCTACCATGGAGTTAGTGATACATTTAAACCAATAGAATATTATTCAAAGGATACTCTTGATACTATCAAGAGAACATATCATTTGCCGAATCAATATCTTCTCTTTGTAGGCAGACTTAATGAACGTAAAAACATCTATCATCTCGTTCGCGCAATTCCTTATCTCAGCGATAAGGATATTCCTCTTGTCATTGTTGGTGAAAAAGATTGGAAAATGTTTGACCTTGATCATTTAATTAAAAAAGTTGGTATAAAGAATAGAATCGTCTTCACAGGCCCAATTTACAATGATGATCTTGCATGTGTTTATGCATTGGCAAAAATATTTTGTTTCCCTTCTTATGCAGAGGGTTTTGGTTTGCCGCCTTTGGAAGCGATGGCTGCAGGGGTTCCAGTCGTTGTCTCAAATACCACATCTCTTCCTGAGGTTTGTGGAGACGCTGGGACATATGTAAATCCCTATAGTGCAAAAGAAATCGCAGCAGCAATAGAAAAGCTTCTTGAAGATAAGACTTATTATAATCAACAGCGTGAACGAGGCATAAATCAAGCTGCAAAGTTTACCTGGGACGCTGCTGCTCAGCGCCTTTTAAAAACTTGTGAATCTCTAACTCGTAAATAATTATGCTATCAGATTTTATTGAAAAGATTATTGGTGATTTTAAAAATGATCCGGCGTATAAAATTGAATCTTCGTATACTGTTGGACAATTATCAAGGATACTCCTGTTGAGAGCGATGCAAATATATCGAGGTATATTTCGAAAAGTTCAGTGTAAATCTGTTGGCGGCTTAATATTTTGTGGGCGTCATGTAACGATTATGCATGGAAAGAACATAAGTGTCGGTAAAAGTCTTATCATAGAAGACGGTGTATATATCGATGCATTGTCCGAGGAGGGGATTATACTTGGTGATAATGTTACAATCGCGAAGTATTCAATTTTGATATGTACTGGAGTTATACGAAAAAAAGGAAAAGGTATACAGATTGGAAATAACTCTGCAATAGGTGCACAATCATTTATTGGAGGACAGGGCGGAGTGTGCATTGGAAACGATGTGATTATGGGTCCAGGCGTCAGAATATTTTCCGAAAACCACATCTATAAAGACAAAAAGGACCTCATCAGATTACAAGGCGAGTCACGAAAGGGAGTGGCGATAGGAGATAATTGTTGGATAGGCGCATCTTCAACAATTCTTGATGGTGTAACAATCGGCAATGGATGTGTCATTGCAGCAGGTTCGGTCGTGACGAAGGATATTCCTAGTAATTCTGTCGCTGCAGGTGTTCCGACAAAAGTTGTTAAAAACAGGTAATTTAAAGTATATGAACATCGCCATCATCGGTTCTCGCGGTTATCCATTTGTGTACAGCGGCTATGAAACATTTGTAGCAGAGCTGGCTCCCCGGCTTGTAGAACGAGGCCATCAAGTTACCGTGTACTGCCACCGCGTACTTTTTGAGGTACAGCCCAAATTGGTCAATGGGGTACGCCTGAGATATATCCATTCTGTGAATTTAAAAAAAATGAGCCAGTTGACAAATTCATTTCTCTCCACTCTCGATGCAATCCGGAGAGATTATGATGTGATTCTTTATGTCAATTCAGCGAATGGTCCGCTGGGAATAATCACAAAAATATTTGGAATACGAACAGCAATCAATATCGATGGCCTGGAATGGCTCCGCCCCAAATGGAAAGGTTTCGGCGCACGTTACTTTTATTGGGCATCCAAAATTGCCACAAAATTATTCGATGTCATTATATCGGATTCGGAACATATGGCAGAAATTTACAAAAAAGAATTTGGTGCCGTTTGCGTGGTTATTGCCTACGGAGAAAATCTCACTGTCAGTCAAAAACCGGAACTTCTTCAATCGTATAAACTCCTGAAGGGGGGATATTATCTTATCGTGGGCCGTTTAATCCCGGATAATAATGCGTCACTCATTATACAGGGATTCAAACAATCCGGAACAAAACGAAAATTAGTAATTGTCGGCGATGTCCCATACAGGGATGTGTATGCGGATGCATTAAAACAAACGAAAGACCTCCGCATCGTCTTTACAGGATATGTGAGGGATGCAGAAATGTTAAGCGAACTTTATTGCAACTCCTACACATATATTCATGCACATGAGTTCGGCGGCACCAATCCTACACTTTTAAAAGCGCTTGCCTGCGGCTGTTGTGTGCTTGCACTGGACACATTGTTCAATAGGGAAGTACTGGATCATGAAGAACATGGGATCTACTTTCAAAAAGATCCAAGGGAAATAGCCCGGCTCATAGACAGGGTGGATCATGATGAATCTCTTGTTGATGTATTCCGCTCGAAAGCACGAAAGAGAATAACAGAGCGATATACTTGGGAAAAAATTACAGATCAATACGAGGAGTTGTTTAAAAATATGATTGAACCTGGGTCGGGGAAGAAAGCATAGCAAAAGTAGCATAGGTCTTTTGGATTTGGAATACATTGCTTGAGCCCATCTTAAAATGGTCAGATGTCACCCTGAGCATGCCTGCCCGTCTATCAGCGCCTTGTAAACGATCAGGCGGGTCGAAGGGTGACTAGAACCGATCTCAAAAATGGCAGTCCTCAAAACATTGTTGTCATGCCCGCGGATTCTAAGCGGGCATCCAGAATTCTGGACTCCCGATTAAAGCATTCGGGAGTGACAAGATATTTTTGAGATGGCTTCTAAGTATCCGAATATCAGGCTTCGACAAGCTCAGCCTGACTTGCTTCCAGTGTTTTTGAGATGACTTCTAGTCTCATATCATTACTGAACTACCAAAGAAGAAGCACTCTTATTCGTTTATTCTTGATTGATTTACCGCACATCTTTATAACTATCGATAATCCTCTATTGCTTCTCTGCGAGAATTACCACAAATTTAGATGAACCGTGATAGAGGAAGGCTTTATCCATGCATAACAAAACGGTTAAAATATCATGATAAAACGAAATTGGCGGACACTACTCGTACTGCTTGCAGTATCGGCAGATGTTATCGCAATCATTCTAAGCGCTGTTGCAGCGTATACCATACGCAGCTTTTTCCCTAATCTTCCTCCACTCTCTACATATATATCCATTCAATTTGAAGTGGCGTTCGGTTTCCTGATGATCTTTAGCGCTATGATGCTGGGTGTGTATCGAGCCACTTCACACAGTAATTCCATTCGTCAATATTACCTTGCCGGAAAAGCCTATCTGTATACTATTCTGTGCCTTTTTTCTTTTCTGTACTTGTTTCAGTACAACTCAATACCGCGTACATTCACTATCCTTTTTTTCTTGATTTTACCTTTTGTATTTATTCTTGGAAGAGTATTGTTCAATCATTTTGTCCAATATATGCAAAGCCGCGGATATGGTGTCCATAATGTTCTCCTTGCAGGGTATGACAATGGAGGTATGAACATAATTCACAAATTTAAGAATTTTCCTGAATTAGGGTACGACATCAAGGGAATTGTTACCAACCTCAAAAAGGATCCGCTTACACCTGCAAATATTCATGGTATCCTTGTTCCAAAATATTCCATGTCTGAATTTAAATCCGTTGTTATGGCCAACAACATCGACCGGGCATTTGTTCCGTCGACCAATACTATTACGAACGGATATCGAGAGGTGTTAAGTCTTTGCCGCAAGCATAATGTTAAATTGAAGGTGTTGTCCGAAGATTCCGACCAGTTACTTCATTTGTCGCGGGTTTACGATATATCCGGCATAACATTATTTGCACCGGAGCGAAAAAATATCGATTTCATGAAACGATTGCTCAAACGGCTTTTTGACATACTTTTTGCATCTCTGTCATTATTGGTTATCAGCCCGATTTTGATAACTGCATCGATTGCCATATTCATTGAAACAGGCACACCGATATTTTTTAAGCAGAAGCGTGCTGCAATAAAGGGCGGGAAAAAATTTCATTTTTATAAGTTCCGCAGCATGGTACAGGATGCGGATGCCGTGAAAGAGTCGCTGTTCGAGAAAAACGAATCCGACGGTGCATTGTTCAAGATCAAGAATGACCCGCGGATGACCCGGGTCGGAAAGCTCATCCGAAAATTCAGCATCGATGAATTACCGCAATTGATCAATGTCTTGAAAGGTGAAATGAGCATTGTCGGCCCAAGGCCGCTGCCGGTGAGCGACCTGGAAAAAGTAGAAGGGACAAAAGAATTTTGGAGATCTATAAAAGACCGTGAAAAGTTAAAACCCGGCATCACGGGACTTTGGCAGGTATCCGGCAGAAGCAAACTTGGATTCAGCGAGATGATATGGCTCGATCTGTACTATATAGAAAACCAATCGCTCTTGTTCGACCTGGAAATTATTTTTGCAACAATTCCGGTGGTTCTCTTCGGTAAAGGAGCGTATTGAGGTGATACAAGTCTGTGAGTCGATGAAATGATGAGACTATGAGCCATTGAGTCTATGAGATTATGAGACTAAAAGACTAAGCTATTGAATATCGGAAAATGCGCACAAAAATGTATTATGGTGGATAAATAATTCCTGACGTCACGAACGAGCATATCAAGTTTCTTTTTTTTTACATATTGAATTAATTAAAAGAAACATCTGAAAGACTTTTCAATGAAGCAGAAAAGTCACACTGAGCGAAGTCGAAGTGAGGGAATAAAGACGAAAAGATGGTTCGACGATGCTCACCATGACAACACGCTGAGTTTTTCAGATTTCTCTAAAAGTTAGATTCCCGATAGGCTGAAAGCCTGATAATGTCGTTCCGCTTTGCGGGACGTCTGTTCAACGCTTCCGGCTGGGAATGACAGTTTTCTTTTTATCATTCCCGCGGAATTTAAGCGGGAATCGTAAAATAGCCTATTACTCTTATTCGAGTTGAATTGCTCTCTTCAAGAGTTGTTCGTATATTATGTGCCATGAAAGCTCCATGGATGATTGATGATGAATGGATGGATTGGTACAAACTGACGCCCAATGAGCGCTGGAATGAGACCAGTAAACTTTGGTCATTCTATTTATCTGCAGGAGGATCCTTCGATTCAGAACCCGATTCACAAAGTCCTTTCGACACTCATTTCTCACAAGGTACACGCTTTACTCATGGGTGGACAAGCATGCGTACTGTACGGCGCCGCGGAGTTTAGCCGGGACACCGATCTGGTTCTTCTCGCCTCTGATGATAATCTCGCACTTTTGAGAAATGCCCTTCGTGAGCTCCGTTGCAGACGCATAGCTCTTCCTCCTTTTGAACAACAGTATCTTCTTCGCGGCCATGCGGTCCATTTTCGGAGTTATCATCCCGATGCCATGCACATGCGCGTAGACGTAATGTCTCTTATGCGTGGTGTTGATCCCTTTGACCAATTGTGGAAACGTCGAGAACGTCTGGGAAGCAATGATGCAAATTTGTACAATGTTGTATCACTACCGGATCTTGTCCAAGCAAAGAAGACACAACGGGATAAAGACTGGCCTATGATCCGGAGGCTCATTGAAGCAGATTATGTGCGGCAAGAAAACCCAACGATTCAACAGGTCAGATTTTGGCTCCTCCAGTCACGCACGCCAGAAATGATTATAGAACTTGCTCAAACCTATGTTCAAGAAAGTGAATCGTTGAGCAATGTTCGCAAAGTTCTTCAATATGCATGGAAAGCAGACAAGAGTAAGATTGAAATTGAACTGAATCGGGAAGAATTAAATGAGAGATCTGTAGATCGCCTCTATTGGGAACCTTTGCGAAAAGAGCTGGAAGACCTCCGTCATATGAACTATGCCGCTGAGGAAGAAGTATAAAAAATGGTCAGCGAGTAAGAGAAGATGAAGCAGGGAAGAGTAAACTGTGAACTGTGAAGAGTAAACCGTAAAGCGGTAAATGGTAAAAGAAGTCTATGAGTCGATGAAACTGTAAACAGTGAAGAGTAAATAGTTAAGGGAAAAGGGGAAAGAGTAAGGCAAAAATAACAGCATGATCAACGAACGGCCACATAAGAAGCTCGACGTATGGAAAAAGAGTATAGATATGGTCACATTGATCTATGAAGCAACGAAGTTTTTGCCGCGTGATGAAGATTACGGACTTAAATCACAAATGAGGAGAGCCGCAATTTCGGTTCATTTCAGCATCAAAAATAAACCTGTCATTCCCACGTGTTTTTAGTGGGAATCCAATCTGCGTCTTGTTCTGGATTCCCGATAGAAGCATTCGGGAATGACAAGCTTCCTTATGATTTATTGCATCAATGAAAAACATACTGAGTAGTTACAAATTATAAAAGAATAGAAACTCGATTGGTTGAAATACAGAAAATGTTGAGCGGTTTGAGCCGATCATTACGAAAATAATTAATTCATTACTTTTAAATCATCACTCTTAACTCCTTATTCATAAATCTTCATTCCTAACTCTTCAATCTTCCTTCTTCTCTCTTCACCCTTTACTCTTCACAGTTTACAGTGTGCACAGCGATTCCACATAATCCTTACTGCCGTCATTCATCCAGGAATCTAATTGTGCCGGATCTTTTAATTGCTGCCCCCGGATTCTCGGTACAACAACATATCCGCAGGGGACATCTGTCAGCGAGGTCATATCGCTCCATAAATTTTCAATCTGTGTGACAGGATAAATATCTTCCTGTCCATGTCCCCAGCGATATTTTACGTCTTTCATGGTAACATAGGTCGGCATATGACGCGCAACATTTCTTACAGCTTCAGTCAATTCCGCGTCCGATCTTGTACCAAGATCGTCCCGCTCAAGTCCAAAGACCTTTAATAATTTGTCGATGTGGATCCAGGTTGTCATGCTGTTATAATAACTCAACCCGAATTCATCCTCTTCCCGCGGCTGGGCCAATCCTTCCAGTAACCTGACTTTTCCGTTTATACGCGCTAAACCGCCGCCGCGGTCTTCCATTCGGCGAGGCACGACTTCAAATGTCAGCGTATTTCCGGATGTAATATGGTAATTCAATATTTCCGGAGAAAGATTCACTCCGAGCGTATCGATATTATGGAGGAGAAGATGCTGCATCTGAGGATACTCATGAAGAACACGCGCAAGAGTTCCGTTCCGAATGAGATTCGGAACTTCATACCAATGGCCAAGCGGAGTCAATCTCTGTAAAGCGATATTCTCGGTATAATCGTTTCCTTCACCTTTGAGTTTTGTCCATCGAATCAATGTCTCGTGCAAAGCATCAACAACTTTCTGTTTGTTCTCATCTAATTTCCCCTGAAGCATTTCCTCCCATAAGAACCTTAAATCGCGCTCGGTAGGTATAAAACGCTGTCCTATCGATTTTCCGGGTGAAAGATACACAGCGCTGTTGAAATGGTAATTGTTTGTTCTCCGTAATTCATTTTCTATAGGATGATGCGTTAAATAACTTGTCGCAATAATGCAGGGAATCGAACCATGGAACAACTCCGATGTTTTATTGATTTTCGCAAGGTGAATCTCTAGAAATGACCTGTGCAGCCCGTGCATAATGACAAATGGGCTGATTGCCTTTATGACGCCGGCACCTTTTGTCCACCTGCTCCCGACGCCGGCAGCCAGACAGAGCATGGCGACACTCGCATCCTGTATCGCTTTGGAACCGGTCCGGTTATTGTCATTGAATGTATTGGAATATGTAATATCGGAAGGGGATACGTCTTCAATGATTGTTTCCAATGGCAGCCGGTTCCGGTTCAATCCGATTCTGCCTTTCTGCAGATCATTTCGGATCTGTTCGTGTTGAATGGGGTCAAACCCATTTTCTTTTTTTATCCGTTCCGCTTCTTTGTCCTGCTGCTGTTTTTCGGCAATACCTGCATTATTGGAGTATTGAAAAACATTTCCGATGATGGAACGAAGGATAGGGAATGCCTCATCATTCTGTGCAGTCCTGAGTGAAAACATGTCGATTTCAACTTTTCGTGAATCAGGAATAGTTTCGGAATTCAACCGCGCTAATTGGGGAACCAGAAGCGCATAATATTTTTTTGGCATCAACGCAGCGTTGTCATTCAAAAGATGAGCGATCGTGCCTTGTGTATTGATAGCGAAATTATAAACAACCGGATCCATAGCAAAGGGAAGCGATTCTTCCATCTCATGTTTTGTTTCCCGGAGAATATGGTAAAGCGTACGTTTTGCCTCTTCATAGATACATGGATCAACAAACATTCCCATGCCGCCGCCGGACATACCTCCGAGCATGAGGAATCCCCAATACTTATCTTTCAATGCTGCTTTTATTTTTTGAATGATGATTTCGGTAAAAGATGTTGTCGACCATGGGATAATCGTTTTGATAGGATCGTCAAACATTCGGGAGGTAAGGGATGCCAATTTCTTTATATCGCCGGTGCGCAGCGAGAGAACGATTTCGTCGTAGAGAGTATTTGCCCGTTGACGCGCAGCCCATTCATTTTTTGAACGCAAGAGATATTTTTCTGTGACCATTTCGAGAATCGGTCCGACATTCGATGCCATACCGCCGTGGAAGAGAATCAGCGATGATGCAATTCTCTTTTCAAATTCCGGATGAATGCTTTCGCCCTCCAGAAGAGTGTGTACGGGAAGAAGTCGGCCCCTGCTGATGGAGTACTCTGTGTCTCCATCGCGGGCAAGAACGCCTTCGATCGCTTTGATTCCCGGCCATACGCCGCCTGAATCCTGCCAGCCGCCCCCGGACCCTCCCAGCCATTCACCGAGAATTGCGCGTGACGCAATAAGATCTCTTTCCTGTTCCGTTGGTGTTCCTTCTAATCGTTGAGTCTGTTGTGTAGCACGCATCATAAGACTGATCAGTGAAGCCAGCAAATTCGTAGAAACTGCCAGACGAGATCCTTTCGGAATATCGTTCACGTTTGTTACAAGTTCGATTCCTAATCCGGGGTATAATATTTTATCCAGGATTTCCTTGATCGTAAAACGAGTTCCTTCAAACGACGGCGGGATAAATCCGGATGCTATGATTGCCGCTTTTAATAGACTGAGGTAATCATTTCCAAAATTAAAGAGATCGGACAAGTCGGAAATATCTTTGCTGTCACCGAGATCCAGAGAAGTAATCCGGATGACCGGTTCGGCAATAATCCGCAGGTAGGATTCTATAGGCGGTCGTATTTCCGTGTCCCGCTCAAATACACCTAAATCAACTGAAACGTTGAGAACCCGTGCTCCTTCCGGATAATCCATTCCAAGAAAAAATATATCCGACCAGCAGCTATGTGTCAGGTCCATCCGGACGGGCGTTTTTTCACACAGCAATGGATAGAGATAGGTACTGCCCGAACGTTTTAATAATTCCGGATGGATTTTTAAAGGATGTTCATCCGGATGTCCGACACGAAACATCCATTGATTACCGCTCGACGATCGCACACTTTTCCGGACTTGATCTGCCAGGAGTTGAAATGTATTTTGATGATATGTTTCAGCCAGACAACTGATCAGATTTTCATTCGTTTGCAGGTCCATGGATTCATGAAATAATGACAGTGCTCTTTCATAATTTCGTTCCAGGAGATTTTTATACCCTTCCATCGGTATTTTTCCCGTCAATCGAATTGTCCTTGGATCCAATAAAAAGAATCTGTAGCCGGCATAGAGAAATATGGATGCGCGGACTTTCTCATAGAGATTTTCTGTCTTCCTCCGAAAATCTTCCAATTCTGTTAAAGAGTCATTGATCTGGTCTGCCGATAGTCCCTGGCACAAGGTGTGGAAAGGCACATCGCGGTTTTGTGGATCCTGTGATTGGATCGTATGGATAAATGGATTCATCTTCTTTTCATCAATCTTTTCGGTAATCGGCGAGTGTTTGCAATAGTGTTGTCATCACTTCGTCTCTCATGTGACCGGCAAGTCCTAAAGCAATTTGTGCCTGTAATAATCCGTACAATTTACTTGTATCGTACCGCTTCCCTTGAATTTCTAATGCCAGATATTTTTCATTCTGCGCTAATTTCTGCTGAACGGGAGTCAACATAATATTCTTTCCGGAATTTGCATGGCCTGAATTCGCCTGGATATCTTCCGATAAGAGGTCAAATAAGATCGGCTGAAAAACATACATTCCAAAAAAACATAAATAATAACCGGCCCGCAGACCTGCAGTCTTTAATTCAAGTTCCGCCTGACTGATCGATGGTTTTTCGATTATTTTTTCAATACGGTAAACGCTCTTATAGGTTTTATAATTTCTCCCCGTCAAGGTTCCATATTTACTGATCTGGTGTTCAATGGTAGGATTAACGGCGCACACCGAACATTCCTCTTCAACCGCAAGATCGATGATTTGTTTTGAACAGCGTTTCTTCGAGAGGTGGGAGATTGAGAGGTAATCGCCGTGCAGCAGTAAAAAAGGTTCGTTTTTTACGAAATCTTTTGCTTGATAAACAGCATGCCCGTATCCCATCGGTTCCGGCTGAACAACAAATGTTAACCGGTCAAGAATATTTTTGATGCTTTGTGCCTGCGACGCTGCCCATGTACTCTGCTGGTATATTTTTAACGATGTTTTATACAGCGTTTGAAAACTCTCCAAATATCGTTCCTCATCACCGGCAGCGCACACAATGCAGATTTCTTCTATTCCGCTTTGCAGCGCTTCTTCAGCAATAATCTGAATGATCGGTTTATTGATACCATCGATATCGATAACCGGCAGCATGGATTTTTGTACCGTCGTGGCAGCGGGATATAACCGTTCATTCCTGGCTGCAGCGGTGATGACAGCTTTTTGTATTTTCATGTTTTTTTAAAAGGATTGTTCAATAAATTATAAAATGTGTTGCTCTGTTAAGATATACCAATTTATTCTATCACACACAAGATGCATACAGCGGCAAAAAAGGACATCGGTGCCAATATCGTAGAACCCTCTCAAGATGATCATGATACTTCCATGAAGGCTGCAAGAAGGCGCTCAAGTTTCTACCAATCCAAAGGAATTGTGCAGCATACAAAGGGTTGGATTATCTATCATAACATTATTAAAATCTTTTTGTATATTATGAGTTGTATCATAGGGCATGTGACAATTTTGAATTTAAAAATAGGGTATTAGATTCATGAAAATATCAATAATCGGAACAGGATATGTCGGGCTTGTCCAGGGTGCTTGTTTTGCAGATACAGGCAACAGTGTCATATGTATGGATGTCGATGAAAAGAAGATCGCCAATCTTAAAAAGGGAATTATACCGATCTATGAACCGGGGCTCGATGAAGTTGTCAAGCGCAATACCCAGTACGGCAGGCTCTTTTTTTCGACCGATTTAAAATCTGCAGTGGAAAAATCTAAAATTATTTTTCTCTGCCTTCCAACTCCGCAGTCCGAAGACGGGTCTGCCGACCTTACCCATGTCTTGGGTGTATCGGAAAAGATAGCAGGATATTTAAACGAGGATAAAATACTCATAAGCAAAAGCACCGTTCCTGTCGGCACAGTCGAAAGGCTCGAACACTTATTCAAGAAGAAAGGTCAACACACGGTCGAGGTTGTTTCCAATCCGGAATTTCTCAAAGAAGGTACTGCCCTCCAGGATTCCTTGAAGCCGGACCGTATTATTATCGGGACGCGCGATAAAAAAACAGCCGAGATCTTGACTGAACTCTACGAGCCGTTTGTCCGCACCGGCAATCCGATTATTATCATGGACGAAAAAAGTGCTGAACTGACAAAGTATGCTGCAAATTCATATCTTGCTACAAAAATTACATTTATGAATGATATGGCAAATCTTTGCGAAGCAGTGGGCGCCGATATAGAATGGATTCGTAAAGGAATCGGAAGCGACCCTCGCATTGGAAAGAATTTTTTATTTGCAGGTATTGGATACGGCGGATCCTGTTTTCCGAAGGATGTAAAGGCCTTGATAAAAACTTCAGGAGATCATGGCCATAAGCTTGGAATTTTGGCGGAAGTGGACAAAATAAACCAAAACCAAAAAAGTTTGCTTGTGACAAAGATCAGGAAACATTTTTCAGGCTCTCTCAAAAACAAAACCATAGCAATCTGGGGAATTGCATTCAAGCCGCAAACAGATGACATACGGGACGCACCCTCGCTGGTTATTATCGAAAGTTTGCTGAAGGAAGGTGCAAAAGTGAGAGTCCATGATCCGGCGGCAATGCAGAATGCCAAAAAAGTATTCGGATCAAGAGTGCATTATTGCGAATCATCATTTGATGCGTTGAAAGATGCGGATGCCCTCGCCGTCGTTACAGAATGGAATGAATTCCGCAAACCGGATTTTCAGCGCATGAAGACGCTGATGAAGGAATATATCATCTTTGACGGAAGAAATATTTATGATCCGAAAGAACTGAAAAAAGCCGGGTTCGTGTATCATGGAATTGGCCGAAAAGCAGAATAAACTGTGAGGTCGATGCGGACATGATAGTATCCGGATTTTGTATGTTACGCAAAATCAGTATATATGTGTATAAACATGGAATGTAAAAGAACAAAGTACACCACCCCATTAAAGAAAAATATGCGCATTTATTGTAATCCCACATCGTGTGATTACTTATTACGCTCCTCCTCGTTTGAGAAGGAGCGTGAGAAAGCAACACGCCTTGCGTGCGTCAAAAAAGACGCAGACATTATTGCGCAGGGGAGGTGGACAACATTAATAAATATGCGGTGTGTAGCATCACTTAGTACAATACTTTTGTTTTTAACTCTTTACTCGTAACTATTCAATCTTTACTATTTACTCTCAACCGTTCACGAAAGACTGATCATACTATGAAAAAGGCAATTATAACCGGAATCACAGGACAGGATGGTTCGTACCTTCTTGAAATATTATTGGAAAAAGGATATGAGGTGCACGGAATTATCCGCCGCAGCAGTTCGTTTAATACAGGGCGAATTGATCATCTTTATAACAATCCTAATATTCAGGGCAAGCAGATGTTTCTGCATTATGGAGATGTAACGGATACAAGCAATTTGAACCGTTTATTAGAAAAAATTGAACCTGATGAAATCTACAATTTAGCTGCGCAGAGCCACGTTAAGGTATCGTTTGAAATTCCAGAGTACACCGCCGAAGTGGATGCAGTAGGGACATTGCGGTTTTTAGATGCAATTCGAGAAACGGGACTTCGTACAAAATTCTATCAGGCATCGACGAGCGAATTATTCGGTAAAGTGCAGGAAGTTCCGCAGACAGAAAAAACGCCGTTTTATCCGCGCAGTCCATACGGTGTTGCGAAATTATACGGGTACTGGATTATTATTAATTACCGGGAAGCGTACGGATTATATGCGTGCAACGGTATCTTATTCAATCATGAATCACCAAGACGTGGTGAAACATTTGTAACCCGAAAAATAACGCTTGCCGCGGCTCGTATTAAATTAGGATTACAGGAGAAGCTTACTATTGGAAATCTGAACGCAAAGCGTGATTGGGGATATGCTCCTGAATATTGCGAAGGGATGTGGCGCATGCTTCAGCAGGACAAGCCGGATGATTTTATTCTTGCTACCGGGGAAACGCATTCGGTAAAAGAATTTATCGACGCGGTTTTCAGCGAGCTGGAAATGGATTTGGATTGGAAAGGTGAGGAAGAACAACAAGTTGGAATAATGAAGAAGGATGGAAAAACACTCATCGAGGTCGACCCGCGCTATTATCGACCAACGGAAGTTGAATTGCTGATTGGAAATCCGGCGAAGGCAAAAGAAAAATTAGGATGGGCGCCGAAAACGACATTCCGGGATTTGGCAAAAATGATGGCGAAGGCAGATTATGAAAAGGTAAAACGAAGAGGGTATTAAGATGGACAAAAATGCAAAAATTTATCTGGCAGGCCACACCGGATTAGTTGGGTCCGCGATTCTGCGTTCGCTTCAGGCGCAGGGGTATTCTCGATTTGTGCTCCGCACGATCGATGAAGTCGATTTGACGCAGCAGTCTGCAGTGGAATCGCTGTTTCAGCAGGAGAAACCCGATTTCGTTTTTCTCGCTGCAGCAAAAGTCGGCGGCATTCATGCTAACAACACGTATCCTGCCGATTTTATCTATGTGAATCTCCAATTAGAATGCAACATTGTGCATGCAGCGCAAAAATACGGTGTAAAAAAACTTTGTTTTCTGGGAAGCTCCTGTATTTATCCGAAGTTAGCCCCGCAGCCGATGAAGGAAGACTGCCTGCTGGATGGGAAATTAGAATCCACCAATGAGCCGTACGCGATCGCAAAGATTGCAGGAATAAAAATGTGCCAGGCATATAACCGGCAATATGGAACAAACTTTATTTCTGTTATGCCCACCAATCTCTACGGGCCTCATGACAACTTCGATTTGCAAAGTTCTCATGTCTTGCCAGCGCTTATCAGAAAATTTATTGATGCAAGAAAGGCAGCGGCTCCTTCCGTATCTGTTTGGGGAACGGGATCGCCAAAACGGGAATTTTTATTTGTCGATGATCTCGCCGATGCGGTGGTTTTCCTGATGAATCATTATGATAACGGCGACATCGTGAATATCGGCACCGGAAAAGACATTACCATACTTGAACTTGCGACTCTCATCAAAGAGGAAACTGATTTCAAAGGATCTCTCGAGTTTGATTCAACCAAACCGGACGGTACTCCCCGCAAATTGCTTGATGTATCAAAAATTAACGGGCTTGGCTGGACAGCAAAAACACCGCTGCGTGAAGGTATTCAAAAAACTATCCAATGGTATCTGGAAAATAAATGACACGGTCATTAGTGACGGGCGGCGCAGGATTCCTCGGCTCGCATTTATGCGACCGTCTGCTTGATGAAGGGCACGAGGTTGTATGTCTTGACAATCTCATTACAGGCGATACGGAGAATATCGCTCATTTGATGAATAACCGAAAATTCAGTTTTGTGAAGTACGATGTGACGAATTATCTTTTCGTGGACGGTAAAATCGATTACATTTTTCACTTCGCTTCTCCCGCCAGTCCCATTGATTATCTCAAATTACCAATCCAGACGCTGAAAGTCGGTTCGCTGGGGACGCATAAGGCGCTGGGCCTTGCAAAGGAGAAAGGTGCGCGGTTTTTTATTGCTTCAACCTCAGAAGTCTACGGAGATCCGCTTATTCATCCGCAGAAGGAAAGTTACTGGGGGAATGTCAATCCCGTCGGGCCCCGCGGCGTTTATGACGAAGCAAAACGGTTTGCCGAAGCAATGACCATGGCATACCACAGGTACCATGGAGTGGAAACGCGTATTATTCGCATCTTCAACACGTACGGTGAACGCATGCGCATGAATGACGGCAGAGCGATTCCGGCTTTTATGTCCCAGGCACTGAACCATGAAGACGTTACGGTATTTGGAGACGGCAGTCAGACACGTAGCGTGTGTTATGTCTCGGACCTTATCGACGGTATTTATAAACTGATGATGTCGGAGTATGATATGCCGATGAATATCGGCAATCCGGAAGAAGTAACAATGCTGGAACTTGCAAAAGAAATAATTCAACTGACCGGAAGCCGGAGTAAAATTATTTTTCAAGACCTTCCCGAGGATGATCCAAAAGTACGCCAGCCGGATATTACGAAAGCAAAAGAAATTCTTCATTGGGAACCGAAAGTGAACAGGCGGGTTGGATTGGAGAAAACTTTACAATACTTCAAGGTGAAGTTAGGCTTGTGAGACAATCCGTGAGCGAATATCCACTCAATACATCGTCAGCATTGAGACCAAAAGATGTACAGAACACCGGCTTTGAATACAAAACTATAAACGTTTTGGGAGTTCCGGTGGATGTATGTACAGGAGCAGAACTGACGGCGGCGTTACTGGAATTATTAAAAAGTCAAAAACGCGGCTGGATCAGTTATGTGAATGTGCATACAACGGAAATTGTCAGTCAATTGCCCTGGTACAAAAATTTTATGGAGAACGCGCTCATAAGATATTGTGACGGTGAAGGTATCCGATTTGGGGCATATTTGCTGGGAGAGCATATTCCGGAGCGAATTACACTTTCATATTTTATTTACGATCTTGCCGACTGTGCTGTTCAGCATAGCTTGAACTTATTCTTTCTCGGCGGAACGCCGGCTGTCGCAGATCTTGCGGCAAAACGACTCAAAGAACTCTATCCTGCCATAAACCTCTCCGGATATCATCATGGCTATTTTTCGGAACAGGAAAATAATTCTGTGATCGATACGATCAATGCCTGCCGGCCGGATATACTCTTACTGGGCATGGGAGTTCCCAAACAGGAAGAATGGACCAAAGAGAACTTTAGCACATTAAATGCAAAAATTGTCTGGATGGGCGGCGGATTTCTTGATACGCTCTCCGGTGAAAAAAAACGTTGTCCGCGGTGGCTTAGCAAAATTGGATTTGAATGGCTTTTCCGTCTCGTACAGGAACCGGGAAGATTATGGAAACGATATTTGATCGGTAATCCGATGTTTATTCTGCGCATTCTTCAAGCTCGAATACAGAGACGATAGCGCGAGCTGCATTTACCGACCATATGCGAAGCGCCGCAAAGAATTTTATCCTCTTATCTTTTTCCGAAGTTATTTCGAAGGCGTTAGGATTTCTGACAACCGTTGTCATAGCGCGAAGGGCAGGTGTCGATGGATTAGGCGATATTGGACTTGTTTTGGCTGTGTACACGTACTTTGCATTTCTGGCAAATCCGGGTTACGATACTATTGGAGCGCGTGAAACTGTTCGAAAGGAAATTGATGAATCCAGTATTATAAATTCGATCTTTATTTTAAAATTCTTGTCTTCGATTATAGCATTTCTCGTACTGTTATTGTTCTGCTTTCTCGTTCCAATCTCTTCTCCTGTGAAACAATTGCTTATGCTTCAAGGGCTGTCACTTCTTACGATACCGTTTGCATTCCAATTCTTTTTCCGGGGCGGGAATCAAATGCACATTGTGGCGCTCAGCCGTTTGGTACAAAGCAGCATATATTTTATTGCCGTTTTTATCGGAGTCCACGGAATAAGCGACTTGACACGGGTACCACTTGCATTTTGTGCTGCAACCGTTATTGGAATTCTTCCTATGTCCGGGTTAATACGACAGCACTGCTCATTCCATCTCAAAGTGAAGAAGGAACAGCTGCGGTCATTGTTTGTTGCATCGCTTACTGTCGGTGCGGCGGCAATTTGCATTCAGGTCTATTTGAATATGGATACAGTATTGCTCGGTTTTTTTAAAACTAGCAGGGAAGTGGGGCTATATACCGGTGCATATAAGATTGTGACACTTGCAACAACGATTCCTCTTCTTATTTTTACTTCATTTCTTCCATATCTTGTTTCTGCAGAAAAAATAGTTGCGAAGGAATGGAAAAATTACGTGCTTTCTATGTTCTCGATTGCATTGCCTGTCGGTATCGGCATGAGTCTCTTAGCTCCTGCTTGCATTACCATTCTTTACGGCGCTGAGTATCAGGATGCAGTTCTTCCATTACGAATATTATCCTTGGATATTGTAGCTGTCTTTATGAGTGTCACCTTTGCTCAGCCGCTGCTTTTACTCGGGAAAGAAAAACAGTATTTATCGATTGTAGCCTGGAGTGCAGGGTTGAACCTTCTCTTCAATCTTTTTATGATACCAGTGTATGGAATGACCGGTGCAGCCATCACAACGGTCTTTGCCGAAAGCCTGGTAGCATTTCGCTCGTGGAAAACAATGAAACGAGAGGTTGCGGTTACCTTCACAAAAGAAATTGGCGAAATTATTTTCATCGGAGGAACGGCTGTTCTTCTTATGTTTCTATGCAGAACCTTGTTTACTTGGAACATAACCATTGCGGGTGTATCTTTTATTGTAATTTATAGTATTCTCATAGTTCTCTGGTATACAACCCATATAAAAACTATACGAGGAACAACTTGACGTATCGAAGTTATTCAGATTTACATGAA
>Ga0182011_10000731_pt1 | contig 28728 bp, 18 predicted proteins | sample 711E1DmetaG_FD_120481 | JGI IMG/M metagenome (GOLD analysis project Ga0182011, IMG submission 120481) | Permafrost microbial communities from Stordalen Mire, Sweden - 711E1D metaG | ecosystem: Environmental > Terrestrial > Soil > Wetlands > Permafrost | place: Sweden: Stordalen | collected...
ACCCTGGTCAATTTCGGAGTGATCCAGAAACTTCTGCACTGATGAGGTATTATATCATTGCCGGTGAGGCATCCGGTGACCTTCATGCATCCAACCTGGTGAAAGAGCTGAAAAAGCTGGATGCCGGCGCATCCTTCCGGGGATGGGGAGGGGATATGATGCGGAACCAGGGGGTTGAGCTTGTGAAACATTACAGGGATCTGGCTTTCATGGGCTTCCTCGAAGTGCTGGTTCACCTCAAAACGATTACCCGGAATCTCAATTTTTGTAAAGATGATATTCTCGGGTACCGGCCGGATGTACTGATACTGGTTGATTACCCCGGGTTTAACCTCAGGATCGCAAAATTTGCACACGCCCGTGGGATCCGTGTTTTCTATTACATCTCTCCTCAACTCTGGGCATGGCATTCTTCCAGGGTCAGGACGATAAAAGAAAATGTCGAAAGGATGTTTGTAATTCTTCCTTTTGAGAAAGATTTTTATGCAGGATATTATTGTCCGGTAGACTTTGTCGGTCATCCCTTGCTGGATGTGATTAACGGCGAAATGATCTTCCCTGACCGGACTGCTTTTCTTGGGAAGAATCTTTTAGCCGATAAACCGGTTATCGCTTTGCTTCCCGGTAGCAGGAAGCAGGAGATCAGGCTTATGCTGAAGGTCATGCTGAATCTGACCCGGACATTTGACGGATACCAGTTCGTTATTGCAGCGGCTCCTTCCATTCCGGTTGATTTTTATAAAGAAATTATTTCCGGCTTCCCTGTCTCCATTGTATACGGTCAAACCTACGACCTGCTTCATCATGCGAAGGCTGCCCTGGTAACATCCGGCACCGCTACCCTGGAAACCGCCCTGATGGGCGTTCCGCAGGTAGTTTGTTACAAAGGAAGTTATCTTTCCTACCTGGTGGCACGGCAGATGGTCCATGTGAAGTATATTTCACTGGTAAACCTTGTCATGGACCGGGAAATCATCCATGAACTTGTCCAGGACCAGCTTACGCCAAAAGAACTTGAAAACGAATTGACAGCCATCCTTTCCGGCCCGGGACGGGAGGAAATCCTTTCAGGATATTCAAAGCTCAGGGAAAAACTCGGAGGGCACGGTGCATCTGCCACTACAGCCCGCCTGATCATACAATACTTAACGCAAAAATCAGTTAATAAAGAATAACAATTTTAAAATCCCATGAAAAAACCAGGTACCTTTTTTACATCCTTTTTTCATTTCTTTATTTTTATTTTTGTTGCAGGATTTGTATTATCCTGCCAGCATCCGGTTCCCAAAAGTTCTACAACTGCCGGCGATACCACAAAAGTCAAACCCTCCGAACCGGTCCAAAGCGCGGAGAATAATTCGGTAACCACGACCCCGAATACACCAGCCGCGGGGAATCCCGACGCAAATAGCAATAAAGTTCCTGCAAGGATCATAAAAGATAAGAACGGCGGTTATATCCTGAGTATGTCAAATAAGCGGGATCCCAATCTCCCCAGCAACAAGATGCTGAATAATTTCACTAATAATTCGATTACCCGGATGATGCCGTCTGCTAAGATGACCGATGACCCTGAGAAGAGGCAGGCCCAGGAGTTGTATCTTTCCGGTTCGGAGAAATCCCTGAAAGGCGATCAACAGGGAGCCATCGTAGATTATACCGAATCCCTCACGCATTTTAAGATGGCCCTGACCTATATGAAACGGGGATACTGTGAATTGCTTATCAAGAGTTATGACAGTGCGGTCACCGATATGAATGAGACCATTAAACTGGATCCGGAACAAAAAAGGGCTTATTTCGGACGGGGTATCTGCCGTTTTGAAACACAGAAATTTAAAGATGCTGCAGACGATTTTGAAAAATATATCGCGAAGGACAGGACTACGGCAATGGCATTCAATTACCTGGCCGGGTGCAAATTCATGCTGGAGGATTACAAATCGGCATTGGAAAACTATGACATGGTTGTGAAGCTGGATCCGAAATTTCCTGATATCTATACCAACCGCGGTATGATGCGGCACTATCAGAACGACCTGAAAGGGGCCGTTGAGGATTATGATAAAGCCCTCACTATAGATCCGAAAAATGCAACCGCATACAATAACCGGGGTGGGGCAAAGCTAAATGAAGATAACCCGAAAGGAGCGCTGGAAGATTTCAACAAAGCGATCTCACTAAAGGAAGATTACGCAGATGCCTATGTCAACCGTGGCAAAGCGAAATCCAACCTGGGAGACAAGGCAGGTGCCTGCGAAGACTGGCAGAAAGCCTATAAGCTGGGATTGGAAGAGGCCCGGGACCTGATCATCAAACATTGTAATAAAAAGTAAACGGATTTCATCACCGCCTCATTTCAGGCTCAGTTTTCTGCAAAATCAGCTGGACCCGAACACGATACAAATAGAACTCAAGCCGGGTTAACAGAATGTTCCGAAAAATCAGATCTGTATTTATTTTCTTATCCGTCATTCACGGGATATCAGGATTCTGCCAGCAATCTGTCAGGGATCTTGTTCAGGATGGGATCATGAAGGCAAAATTTGGTGATTATAAGGCAGCAATCCAGTCGTTCAACCAGGCCGTCATGCTGGATTCATCCCAGATCGAACCCTATTATAACCGGGGTATTGCAAAAAGCGAGTTAAAAGATTATCCGGGAGCGATAAAGGATTTTTCCACGGTGATCTCGATGAAGCCTTCCTATGCAGATCCTTACTTTAATCGGGGGCTGGCGAAGGATTATCTGAAGGATTATCCGGGAGCTATCGATGATTATAACAAAGCGATAAACCAGAAACCGGATTATGTGGAGGCCTATCTGAACCGGGGTTTGGCAAAATTCGACCTGGAGGATTATAAAGAAGCCGCAAATGATTTTACAAGGGCACTGCAATTTCGTCCTCAATACCCGGCTGCGTTTTATAACCGGGGCCTGGCGTATTTCAATATGAACGATTACGAAAAGGCCATTATTGATTTTAATGATGCGATACGGTATGATACCGTTTCTCCGGAATATTTCAGTAGTCGTGGCGCTGCAAAGGCGGCAGCAGGATATTACCAGGATGCCATCCTGGATTTCAATGTGACCATCAAATTACTGCCGTTCGATATAAATCCCTACATGAACCGCGGATTGGCGCATCTTTACGAAAAGGACTACCTGTCGGCTGTTGATGATTATGCCAAAGTCATAGAGATCGACCCGGCATACCCGGAGGCCTACCTGCAGCGTGGCGTTGCGCGTCAATATGCCGGCGACGGGGAAGGCGCCTGTGCGGATTGGAAAAAGGCGGTGGACCTGGGTTCCGATAAAGCACAGATCTTTGTCGATAAATATTGTTCTCCCTGACCGTATTACCTTTTCATTTCTGACCGATTAAGGGGTTTACCTGAATGATGACCCCTTTATGAACCCCTGGCGGCAATTTCCGTTGTTAAGGCTGATCCTGCCGGTAGTCCTTGGAATAGGAGCAGGTATCTTTTTGGATAAAGGAATTTCGCCTCCCCTTGGTCTTTTGGGAGCAGTCTTCTGTGGTTACGGACTGCTGGCTCTTTATTCCAAAACCATCCTGCCTTATTCCCTCAGGTGGATCGTGGGAGTGGCAATCTTTATCTTGTTTTTCATGCTCTTTTTCCGGATCATGATGATGGAACACGATGCCCGGAAACTGAATTATTTCGGGAACCTCGGTCCCCTTCCGCGCTTTTATTCCGGTGAGATCATCGAACCGGTGATACGGAAAGAAAAATGTTCAAAAATAATTCTTGAGATCACCGCGGCAAAGAAAGGAGAGAAATGGATCACCGCACAGGGAAAGGCGATGGTTTTGATCGGGATCAAAGGGCAGTCGCAGCTCCTTTATTACGGCGACCGGATCGTAATACGTGCATCCTTCAGGGAGCCGGAAGGTCCGCAGAACCCCGGCAGCTTTGACAATCGAAGGTACCTGATGCTCAAGGGGATCAACCGGCAGGCCTATGTGAAACCTGGGGAGTGGAAACTAACGGGCAGGAAAGTACGGAACCCTGTGGTCAGGCTGGCACTGGGCTGGCGGGATCAGATGCTGTCGATACTGAGGTCGAACGGGCTGACGGGAAGAGAATTTGCGGTTGCAGGCGCCTTGTTGCTGGGATATGTCGATGAGGTGGATAATGAACTGATGGCGGATTATTCTGCGACCGGGGTGATGCATATCCTTTCGGTCTCGGGCATGCATGTTGGAATGATATTCCTGGTTCTTGAAAAGCTCCTTTCGTTCCTGTCGAGGAGGAAGTACGGGAAATACCTTCAGTCGGTACTGATCATTGTTTTTATCTGGCTCTATGCATTGATTACTGGCCTTTCGCCTGCAGTCATGCGGGCGGCAGCGATGCTCAGCCTGCTGATTGCGGGGAAGACGATGAAACGCAACCCCGATGTCCTGAACATCCTTGCAGCTTCGGCTTTATTTTTACTGGTCTGGCAACCCTTTCTCCTTGTCGATCTTGGCTTTCAGCTTTCTTACCTTGCTGTTGCCGGCATCGTCCTGCTTTACAAGCCGGTATATGATGTTTTTGTAACCAGCAACTGGCTGCTCGATAAGATTTGGTCGATCATGGCGGTTTCCATTGCTGCCCAGCTGGCCACACTGCCTGTCTGCCTCTATTATTTTCACCAATTCCCGAATTATTTTCTTCTTACCAATATCGTCGTCATCCCGCTTTCGAACCTGATCATTTATACAGGGATCCTTGCACTTGCAACGGGATATATTCCCTGGCTTTCGATTGTTATTGCCAGGATGCTTTCTTTTCTTGTCTGGTTCCTGAATACGTTCATTCACCGGATGGGAGCGCTTCCTTTTTCAGTTTCCCGGGGAATTGTGCTGACCATCCCGGAGTCACTGATGATGTATGGGATACTGATCACGTTGGGGCTTTTTATTTCAGGGAAGAAAAAAATCTGGCTATTTGCAGCATTCATTCCAGCGATTCTTCTCTCCGGCAGTTTTCTTGTGGATCACTATCATCAATATTCCCGGAAGGAATTTGTGGTATATGATGTGAAAAAATCCGGGCTATATGATTTCACGGCAGGAGGGAAGAGTATCCTCGCAGGTGATCTTTCAGTAGTAAAGGATCCGTTCTTCGCAGATATTCTTAAAAAAAGCCGATGGATATCTAGAACGAAAGGATTGTTTGATTTCCAATATCCGGATCATGATCTTTCCACAAAACCCTTTGCCCATGACGGGATTTTTTATAAAAGAGGAAGGTTTCTTCAGTTTTATAATAAGAGAATAATGATTATCGATCACCCGCTGCCTAAAGGAGTCCGGCAAAGAATAAAGGTCAGCTACCTGGTTATTTCAGGCAATCCCAGGGTAAAACTGAAAGAGCTTTTACGGCATATCCGGACGGATGAGATCATTTTTGATCCTTCAAATTCTTTATCCAAAATTAAAAGCTGGACAAAGGAAGCGCACGGATTGGGGGTCCGATGTTTTTCTGTTACGGAGTCGGGAGCATTTAATGTGGTGTTTTAAATATTGCCTCTCCATGAAAAATTGGGATAAAGATGACGACCCTGATTTGAAAAATCCTGAAGGGATAAAATATGAACAGCCCCGCATGAAATGCGGGGTTACAGACCAGGCCAATCAATTTCAACCACAACGTGGTTGAATAATTCAATGTGAAAAATCAAAATTCAGTTTCACAAAAAGAGAAACCCTGTAACAAAAAAAAGTTACAGGGTTTCTGCGGTTTATCCGCGGTCTTGTTAATGGGTGAAACCGTCTATTTGATGATGATTTTCTTTACAAGATGAGCAGAAGCACTTTGCAGTACGATAGAATAAACTCCCGGTGTGACGGGCCTTAGATCAATCTTTTGAACCGTTCCATTCAGATTGTTCATCTCAACGACCTTCGACCCAAGGGTATTGATCAGCAGTATGTCATAACTGCCCGTGATCGTTGCGGGTATGAGAACCGTGAAATTGCCGTCACTGGGGTTGGGATATACGCTGAACCCGGATCCAGCGCTATTATCACCTGCACCTACCATAATGATGTAGATCTGGTTGGAAAGATCGGAAGTGCACCCGTTCAGTGTGACCTTATCGGTATAGTATCCGGATTGGACAGGGGTATAAGTTTGGCTGGTTGCCCCGGGGATCAGCACGCCCTCGAAGTACCATTGATTGCCGGCTGGTGCATCACTGCTAAGGGTCCCCGCCACTTCGTTGAATGTGATCACCGGTGCCGGCGGGACCACATTGACGGTTACAACCAGGGCCGGGGATGCCGATCCGTTTCCGCATGCATTCGTACCCTTCACGGTAACATTTCCGCTGATAGCAGACATGCTGAAATCAACCAGGATACTGTTCGTATTGGCTCCGGAGGTGATGGTAGCTCCCGATGGAACGGTCCATGTGTAACCGGTGGCATTTGCGACCGGGCTCACCATATAAGCTACGCCTGTTTGTCCCTGGCAAACAGAAGCCGGACCATTGATCGTTCCCGGTGTATCCGGAAGCGGATTTACAGTAACTGCAAAGGGTGGCGATATTGCGCCGTTCCCGCACAAATTATTGGCGTAAACGGTAATATTTCCGGATGAAGCAGTTGTTGCATAATTAACCGTGATGGAATTGGTCCCGGAACCGGAAGCAATGGTTGCACCGGTTGGGAGTGTCCATACATACGCCACTGCGTCCGAGATCGGCAGCACGGAATAAGCAACGCTGGTTGCGCCAGCACAAACGGATGCGGTTCCGGTGATGCTTCCGGCAGATCCCGGGACAGCATTCACCGTTACCGGAAGGACTGTAGGCGTTACAGCCGAACATCCTGCCGGGGTGGAATAATTGATGCTGACCCATTGTGCTCCGGCTGCATTCCATAATACCTGGATCTGGTTGCTTCCCCCGCCAAAGGTAATGGTGCCTCCCGGGGAGATGGTCCACACGTAACTGTTTTGACCGGCTTGTGTGGTGTAATTATAATAACCGGAATTCACGCACAATACCGTAGTGCCCGTAATGGTGGGATTGGGTGCCGGATTTACAGTCACGGCTAGGGTGGCAGTCGGGCCGTTCCCGCAACCATTTGTTCCATATACAGCAACGTTCCCCGAAGTGTTTCCGAATGTCACGGTAATGCTGTTTGTATTTGTTCCTGCGGTTATGAGTGCCCCTGCAGGTACCGTCCAGTTATACCCCGCAGCATCTGTAATAGGCGCCACTGAATATACTTTTCCGGGAATATTACCGCATACGCTGTTGGGCCCGGCAATCGTGCCCGGTGGTCCCGGCTGCGGGCAATTGGTGGCTACGAATGACATATCAAGACCATTTGATGTGCCTACGCTGTTGACTCCTTTTACCCGGAAATGATAGGTATTACCCACGACCAAACCGGTTATGGCCGCACTTACCGGCGTATCGGTATTTCCCAAAACCGGACTGGGAACTCCCGGTACGGTTGTCCCATAAGTGGTGGTCAGTCCATATTCAAAGGTCACGGCCGTTGATGCGCCACCCGCGTTCACGGTTCCGTTCAATGTGGCATTGGTGCCCGCGAGACCTGATGCCGCGTTAGTAACAACGGTCGGTAGCACCGCGAGGGTTGTGAATGTCAAATCAGACCCGTTGACAGTTGCATAGGAATTAACACCGTTAACCCTGAAATGATAGGTTGTCCCTGGAACCAACCCGGTAAGACTTGCTGAAACGGGAGTCACTGCTGATCCGTTGAGGGTCGCTGGAACGCCAGGGACGTTGGTACCATAGGCGGTAGTTAAGCCGTAATCGAAAGATACGGCCGTTGAGGCACCATTGGCATTAACGGTTCCGTTCAGGGTGGCGGTAGTGCTGGTAACAACTGTTGCAGCCGTAGTGAGTACAATCGGTGGTCCGCTGGTTTGAAGGTTAATTCCAAAATGGTAGATATTTACATCCTGGCTCGAATAAACAAACGGGCATCCTCCAGCCGACCAGGTTCTCCTGTTGCCGGACTGGGATGTAAAGCACATGGGGTAAATAGAACCAGCATTACAAGAGCATTGACCAAGATCCACAATCAATGCTTGCGTGGGATCATAAGGGAAGGGAGTGTCGAGAGGGATCGTCAGCCATGTACCTCCTGCAGCCGTAAAGGTTACAGAGGCATGATTGTACACGGTAGTCATGGTTCCCGTATAATAACCTCCTGAAGGAAGCGTAGTAATGTTCGCCTGGCCTAGTGCGATCGTCATCGTGTTGTAAGTAACGTTAGTTATCGGGTAACCGGAATTTATCCGGATGGCAACACTGACGATGGTCCCTGCCGGAGCCGACGAAGGCTGATTAAAATTCCCTGCCACGTAAAGTAACTCGACCTGCTTACCAGCTGCGATACCCAACGGGAAAGAATTTGCTGACCCGTCAGTATTGTAATTGTAATACGCAGGTTGGGCGTTCAAAGTAATGTTCAATCCCGCAACCATCACCAGGATTGAAATGCAATAGTAGAATTTTTTCATAGTTTTGGATTTTTGTTAATTAAACAGTTAATCAGATCATTATAAATATAAATATTGTCCGACCTCGATAAATCTGATAAAGGAAAACCAGAACTTTGCTTGCAGCCTCCAAAAGAAAACTTTGTAAATGAAAACAGTAATTTCCTATGGAGTGAGCCAAAAATAATATATTTAATTCGTAAAGTCAAGAATAAGGCCGTATTTATTTAATATTTAACACAAGTCATGCACTATTTCATAATGATAGGGGGTGAGATTCTTTGGCAATATTTCAGGCAGGCATTTATTTATACCTGAATCTCCGGAGGGTATAGCTTTTTTAGAAAAGAAAAGCCCCCGGATTCGGGGGCTTTGCGGTCTGGACGAGACTCGAACTCGCGACCTCCGCCGTGACAGGGCGGCATTCTAACCAACTGAACTACCAGACCTGGTAATAAGGGCACAAAAGTAAAATATTTTTATCAGATACACAAGATTCCTGACATTTAATCCTTCCCGGATTACTTCGCATAGCTGATCGCCCTGGTTTCGCGGATCACCGTGATCTTGATCTGGCCGGGATAGGTCATCTCGGTCTGGATCTTATGCGAAAGGTCAAAGGCAAGCTGGTTGGCTTCGGTATCGGTTACTTTATCGGCGCCAACGATCACGCGGAGTTCCCGTCCTGCCTGGATGGCATATGTTTTTACAACACCCGGATAAGTAGCTGCGAGCTCTTCAAGGTTCTTGAGCCGTTCGATATAGGCATCCACCACTTCCCTGCGTGCTCCCGGGCGTGCGCCGGAGATGGCGTCACAAACCTGGACGATGGGGGAGATGAGGTTATCCATTTCGATCTCATCGTGATGTGCCCCGATGGCATTGCAGATATCGGGCTTTTCCTTGAACTTTTCTGCGGTTTTCATGCCGAGGATGGCATGTGGCAATTCGGGTTCCGTATCGGGAACTTTGCCGATATCATGTAACAATCCGGCACGTTTTGCTTTCTTCGGATTCAATCCGAGTTCGGCAGCCATGGTCGCACTCAGCTTTGCGACTTCGATGGAGTGCTGTAACAGGTTTTGCCCATATGAAGACCGGTATTTCATGCGCCCGACCATACGGATCAGCTCATGATGCATGTTATGAATACCAAGATCGATGGAAATACGCTTTCCGGTTTCGATGATCTCTTGCTCGATCTGCTTGCGGGTCTTTGCCACGACCTCTTCAATACGTGCGGGATGGATGCGCCCGTCGGTCACAAGCTTGTGCAGGGAAAGCCTGGCGATTTCCCTCCGTACCGGGTCAAAGCCCGAAAGGATGATGGCATCCGGAGAATCGTCGATGATAATTTCGATCCCGGTCAGGGATTCCAGCGTCCGGATATTCCTTCCTTCACGGCCGATGATCCTTCCCTTGATCTCTTCATTCTCGATATTAAAAACAGATACGGTATTTTCGATGGCATGCTCGGTGGCAGTTCGCTGAATCGATTCAATGATGATCTTTTTTGCCTCCATGTTGGCCGTAAGTTTGGCCTCATCGATGATATCTTTTATCTGGACGAGGGCTTCCGACCTGGCGTCTTCCTTCAATGTTTCAATTAACTGGCTCTTGGCTTCAGTGGCGGAAAGGTTTGAGATGGCTTCCAGTTTTTCGATTTGAATCTTCTGTGATTTTTCAAGATCCTGCTGTCTCTTGTTAATCAACTCCATTTGGTTCTGAAGGTTCTGTTTGATCGTGATCACCTCCTTCTGCTTCTTCTGGAGCTCTTCGGTTCGAGTGTTTATCGCACTCTCCTTTTGCTTGGCCCGGGTCTCGTTTTTCTGGATCTCTTCATTCTTCTCATGAATGAATTTTTCATGCTCCGTCTTGAGCTGCAGGAATTTTTCCTTTGCCTGAAGTATTTTGTCCCGCTTGATGATTTCAGATTTCTCCATGGCTTCTTTCAGGATCATATCGCGTTTCCTGTCCATGGCTTTCCGTAAGATCGTTGACGTCATCAGGCCGCCCAGTACGATGCCGATTACCCCGATGATAACTATAGTTAAAATGTCCATCTTTATGATGTATTAAGTTAATAAAAAAACCCGCACTATTCCAGAGGTATTGATAAACCTCAATTGACATGGATAGGGCTGCCTGACAATTCGAACGTCCACTGCCGCAGCCGTAGCTGAGATTCCCGCCGAAACGGGATGAGGCCTGTCCTACATGCCAATGAGCTTATGCCCTAATGTTTGTAATGTTAGGTTTACAAACTGATGGAATGAATGCGGGTTAACCTTTAGGTTGTGTCAAAGAACGTTTATACAACGGGGATGCTGAGAAGTCCGGTCAAAGTATTATCAATTGCGGTAAGTTTCTGATCCAAAATAAAATCAGACGCTTGTGCCGCATGTTCCTTCTGCAGATAATTCACGGTATAATCAAGGGCAACCATCGCCAGCAGGTCCTGCTTATCCTTGAAAGCATAACTTCCGGAATATTCCTTTATTCTTTTATCGATCAGCTTTGCCGCGGCCCGGAACATTTCTTCCTCCTCTTTCTGAATCACCAGCCTGTAGGGACGGTCAGCAACGGTTATCGATATTGAAAACTCACTCATTTACTTTGATTTTTACTTCAGATACTAAGCAGCCCGATGCATTTTTCGATTTCCCGCACAAGTTCATTAATTCTTCTCTTTGCTTCTTCGGCTCCTTCTTTGTTCTCTATGTTTTTAGTGATACGTATTGTCTTTATTTTTTCTTCAAGATGTTTGATGATCTCTTTTTGTTCTTCATGGATTTTTTTTAGTTCATGAATTTCTTTTAGGGATTTTTCTGCCTTCTCCCTTAGATTCTTCTGCTGCACAACCAGTTTCAGCAGCTTATTTTCAATGTCTTCTGCAAGTTCAACAGGTTTTGTCATTTAGCAAACCGGGAAAAGTACTTGCAAAGATAATGATTAACATATTGACTTGAACAAAAAAAACTTTTTCACGGGGTTGCATCATTGTATTGATCAGTAAACATGGCTTTCTTCAGCGGAAATCTTATTTTTTTTTCCAAATAGTGAAAAAAAAGACAGGAAAAGGGTATTACCTATGGGTGGTGAAACCGATTAATGCAGGTCGAATTTAATAGTAACATTATGAACGAAGAATTCCTGCATTATTTATGGAAGTACAGGCTGCTGGAGCCTGATCTCTGGACGGTTTCAGGCGAGCCGCTGGTGGTATTGCATCCGGGTGAACAGAATACCGACGGGGGACCTGATTTCTTCAATGCCAGGATCCGGCTCGGCGGGACTATCTGGGCGGGGAATGTGGAGATCCACGTCAACTCCTCCGATTGGTTCCGGCACAAGCACCAGAACGATCCGGCTTACGATAACGTGATCCTTCATGCTGTTTTCGAAAACGATGCCGAGGTTACCCTCCGGGAGAACAAGGAGTTGCCAACGCTGGTCATGAAAGGGACCTTCCCGGATACTATCTATGACCGGTACCGGAACTTTCTGGATAACCGGCGATGGATTCCATGTGCCGCCGTGATCGGGAGCATGGATCCTTTCCTGTTTGAACAATACCTGCCTGTTGTTGCCGTCGAAAGACTGGAAGAAAGGACCCGCATATTGAAACACAGTCTTGAAGCCTGCCAGTATGATTGGGACGAAGCCTTTTACCGGAATCTTGCCCGTGCATTTGGTTTCAGGATCAATTCAGAACCCTTTGAGATGCTGGCAAAGTCCTTACCGTGGAAGACACTACAGAAATACAGAACCAACCTGTTCCGTCTTGAAGCCTTGTTCTTCGGACAAGCGGGAATGCTTGAACGGAATTTTACCGAAGTGTATCCCTTATTGCTCCAGGAAGAATACCGGTTCATGAAAGAAAAACACGGACTGAAACCGGTTCCGCCCGGGATATGGAAGTTCCTCCGTTTGCGGCCGGGTAATTTTCCAACGATCCGGATCGCACAACTTGCCGGACTCATTCACCAGTCGGATGACCTGTTTGGGGCAGTTCTGCGGACAAACGATCCCGGGGAACTGACGGATCTCTTCGATGTGGAGGCTTCCTCCTTCTGGTCCGAGCACTTCATCTTTGAAAAATTATCGGTAAAAAATCCAAAAAACCTCGGGATTTCAGCTGCCCGGCTGCTTATCGTTAACCTGGTCGTTCCATTTCTTTTTCTTTATGGTGAGATGAAGGCGCAGCCTGCCTGTAAAGAGAAGGGACTGAGCCTCCTTGAATTGCTTCCGGCGGAGTTGAATTCAGAGATCACAAAATGGAAGGAAACCGGAATACCCGTTACAGATGCATTGCATTCCCAGGCCCTGCTCCATCTCAAGGGAAATTATTGTGATAAAAAGAAATGCCTGGAATGTCGTATCGGGAGACATTTATTAAGCAGCGAAACGACGAAAATCATTTCAGGATTATGAAATTTTCAGCGATCATTGCAGAATACCTGACTTTCAACAGAAAAGAACAGCGGGGGATCTTTGTCCTTGCCACGGTTTTATTCGTATTGATCCTTGCCAATGCATTCATCCCTGTGGTGGTCCCTCAAAAACAATTCGATTTTTCCGGATTCGGGAAGGAGATCAGCGCATTCGAGAAGGATGTGTTGCGCGCCGATTCCCTTGAAGAACGAGCGAGGAAGAATCAATTTAAAACCTACCCGGGGAAACCGAATGCCGATTCCTCCGGTCATTTCAAAGCCTATCCAAAGGAGAAGATCCTGATTGAACTGAATTCCGCCGATACTTTTGATCTGCAGCGCTTACACGGGATCGGATCCTCCTTTGCCCGGAGGATCGTTAAATACCGCGAGAGGCTGGGTGGCTTCTTTGATAAATCACAATTGCTGGAGGTCTGGGGAATGGATACCGCAAGGTATACGGAAATTTCCGCCAGCCTGACCGTCAACCCGGATTCCATTCACAGGATGGATCTGAATATCGTGACTTTCAAGGAACTGATCGCGCATCCCTATTTCCCATTCGAAATGACGAAGGATATCCTGCTTTACCGGAAACAACACAAGAAATTTACAAAAGTTGAAGAGCTGAAGAACCTGAAAGCGATCACCGAGCCGGTGTACAGGAAGATGGTGATTTATTTGAAGATTGCTGACTGATGCTGGATACTGGATGCTGGATGTCGGAGCGAAGCGGAGATCCTCGCGCAGCGGGACTGGATGCTGGATACTGGTGTTGATTATTTGGTTTGAATTCCCTCAATCCCGAATTCCCTCATTCCTTATAATCATAGTGTACCTCTATATCGTCATCGTTATCCTCAAATCCGGGAAGTCCTCCGTTATCATCATCTTCATCCTCATCGTTTTCGTCCTCCCACTCATAGGTTTTCCGTTGAGGACCCGATTTCCTGTAATAAAAGGCAAGGATCATTCCTGCAAGGAGTCCCATCAGGTGGGATTCCCAGGAAATCGGTTGGTGCGGGAACAATTGAGGGAAGACGCCCCAGACCAGGCCTCCATACAGGAAAGCGATCAGCAGGGTAATGGCCATCAGCTTGGTGTCGCGGCGGAGGATCCCGCTGAAAAAGAGAAAGGAAGCGAGTCCGTATACAACACCGCTGGCGCCGATATGCACGGAATCCTGCCGGGCAAATACCCATATCCAAAGCCCTGTGAATATCCAGATCAGGATCAATGTTCTCCAGGCGATCTGCTTGTAGAAAAAGAATAACATTCCCAGGAGGAAGAAGAAAGGAAAGGTGTTTGCCGAAAGATGGGAAAAATTGGCATGAAGGAAAGGAGCGGTAAGGATCCCGATGAGTCCTTTCCATTGCAGCGGAGCCAGTCCATACCCGGAAAGATCCGTATTGAAAATAATTTCAAAGATCTTCACCAGCCACATCACCAGTACGAAAATACCCGGAATTACCAGGCTGCGAATGATTCTTCGTTGTTCTTCCTGCATCGGCGATACACTTTTCTCTGTGAGAATCCGTTAGTAAAATAGTAAGTTAAAATTAGTTAAAAAGAACGTATATCTATCAAGTCCGGAAAAAAATATCTAATTTTGACACTCCAAAATCTTTACTATCTAAGCTTTTATGATACAAAACAAATTTCAGGGAAGGTTGCTTACCTGCGCTTTCCTTATACCGATATTACTGGTTACCGGTTTTTCAGCCCTGGGGCAAAACAACCGGCAGGACCTCATCGGGGCCAGAAAATACGGTGCCCTGTTACAGATCATCAACTTTGCCTATGTTGATTCGGTCAATGAATCCAAACTTGTGGATAAGGCAATTGTTGAGACGCTGGGAGAACTTGATCCGCATTCCACGTACATCTCCAAAAAAGATCTCTCAAGAGCCAATGAAGAACTCGTAGGCAATTTCGAAGGTATCGGAGTTCAGTTTGAAATCCTGAAAGATACGATCAACATCGTTCATCCCATCCCCGGGGGGCCATCCGAAAAACTGGGTATCCTTTCAGGAGATAAAATTATTAAGATTGAAAATGAGAATGTTACCGGGAAAAAGATAACGAATCAGTTTGTTTTCGACCGTCTCCGTGGCAAAAAGGGTACAAAGGTCAACATCACCATTTACCGGCCGGGTAAAAAAGACCTGATGGACTATACGATCATCCGGGATAAGATCCCTATCAACAGCATCGATGCGGCGTATATGATCGAACCGGGTATCGGCTATATCAACCTGACGCGGTTTTCGAACACTTCCATGGATGAGTTTACCACGGCCATGACGAAACTGCAGAAGGAAGGGCTCAAGAGCCTTATCCTCGATCTGCGTAACAACGGCGGAGGATACATGAATACCGCCATCGACCTGGCCGACCAGTTCCTGACGGCAGGTAAGACGATCGTTTATACCGAGGGACGAAACAGTCCCAGGGAAAATTATTTTTCAACCGACCGGGGACTCTTCCAGTCAGGCAGGCTTGTAGTGATGATAAATGAAAATTCTGCATCGGCAAGCGAAATTGTTTCAGGCGCGGTACAGGACCTCGACAGGGGGATCATCGTAGGCCGCAGGTCATTCGGAAAAGGTCTTGTACAACGGCCGTTCCAGTTACCCGACAGCTCTGAAGTCCGCCTTACGACGGCCCGTTATCATACCCCATCCGGGCGCTGTATCCAGAAACCCTATACCGAAGGCACCGATAAGTATTACGAGGACTATGTTAACCGGTACAAGCACGGCGAGATGGAAACCCTCGACAGCATAAAGTTGCCCGATTCCCTTAAATTCCATACTTCCGGGGGCCGCGTGGTCTACGGGGGAGGAGGGATCCTGGCCGATGTATTTTTTCCCCTTGATACCACGCCGTTCACCGATTATTTCCTGAATCTCCGGAGAAAAAATGTGATCAACATTTTTGTAGGGGACTATGTGGATAAAAACAGGCCCGATCTTCAGAAAAAATATCCTGATTTGTCAACCTTCAAAACAAAGTTCATCCTCGATGACACATTCATGAAAGATTTCCTGGCACTGGCGGAAAAACAAGGGGTGAAAATGAACGAAAAAGAATATGCCCTGTCCCTGGAACTGATAAAATCCCAGGTGAAATCCCTGATCGCGCAGCAACTCTGGGATGTCAATTCCTCCTACCAGATCATCAATGAATACGACCATGAAGTACAAAAAGCGGTGGATGTGATCAGGAACTCACCTTTGTTTGATAAGTTCAAGATCCATTAAACCCCAAAGAGAAACACTCAATAACCGCTAAGTACGCACTAACCCATCACTCTATGACAGACATTTCAACAAAATACATGGGATTGAAACTGAAGAATCCTATTATTGCAGGCAGTTCCGGACTGACATCCAACATTTCCGACATGCTGGCACTTGAAAAAAGCGGTGCCGCTGCAGTGGTCCTGAAATCCCTGTTTGAAGAGGAGATCATCCATAATTATAAGAACAAGCTTCAGGAAGTCAAACTTAATGTTCATTACCCGGAGGCCCAGGAATATATCGGTCACCACATGAAGCAGATGGCGGTTGATGAATACCTTGAGCTGATCATCCGGAGCAAAAAAGCGCTTTCCATCCCTGTGATTGCCAGCATCAATTGTGTGACATCCTATGAATGGCCATCTTTCGCCCATGATATTGAACTTGCCGGCGCCGATGCTCTTGAATTGAATATTTTTTTCCTTCCTTCCGATCCCCAGCGCATGGGAGCCCATATTGAAGAGATTTACCTCGATGTGATGCATGAGGTCCTGAAAAAAATATCAATTCCTGTCAGTGTCAAGGTAAGTCCCTATTTTTCCGGGCTTTCCAATTCGCTTCTCCGGTTCTCCTTCACCGGTATCAAGGGAATGGTTTTGTTTAACAGGTTTTATTCTCCCGATATCGATGTGGAGACCATGAAAGTCACAACGGGTCCGGTATACAGTTCTCCTGACGAGATCTACCTACCCTTGCGCTGGATCGCGATGCTTTCCGACCGGATCTATTGCGATCTTGCCGCCTCTTCCGGGATACATGATGGCAAATCGCTGGTCAAAGTACTCCTTGCCGGCGCAAAAGCTGCAGAAATCGCTTCCGTCCTTTATCAGAAAGGAATCGGGGAGATCAGCAATATGCTGAAATACCTGGAAGACTATCTTGCACGGCACAAGTATTCATCGGTCGAAGAGATCATCGGGAAAATGAGCATGCGCCATATCGATAATCCTGCCGATTTTGAACGCGTCCAGTTTATCAAACATTTTTCAGGGATTGAATAAGGATTTACTTCCGTATCTGCACATTGCACTCCCGGTGCTGAATGAGGCGGAACTTTTACCAAGACTTCTAGAATGCCTTCTTCATCAGGACTATGACCGGTTCCGTCTCTATGTCTGCGTAAATCAACCGGGTGAATGGTGGGAAGATCCTGAGAAAAGGAAGATCTGTGAAACCAACGCGGAGACGCTGCAACTCCTTCAACATTTTAATGAATTTGAAATAAAGGTGATCGACCGTACCACGCCGGGCAACGGATGGACAGGGAAGAAGCATGGAGTAGGATGGGCCCGTAAAACTGCAATGGATGAGGCTTGCATGCATGCAGGCGGGAATGATATCATGGTAAGCCTGGACGCAGATACGACTTTCGGGGATACTTATTTATCCTCCCTGGCGGAAAATTTTGCTGCACATCCGGATGCTGTTGCACTTGCCGTCCCTTATTTTCACAAGCTTACGGCCGATAAAAACATCGACCGCGCCATACTCCGTTATGAGATCTATATGCGTTGTTATTCTTTAAATCTCTGGAGGATAGGCAGTCCTTATTCTTTTACCGCATTGGGTTCTGCAATGGCATGCCCTGTTTGGGCATACCGGGCAGTAGGGGGGATGACGCCCAAAATGAGCGGGGAAGATTTTTATTTCCTGCAAAAGCTAAGAAAATACGGGAAGATGCTTTTTCATAATGAGGAAAAGGTTTATCCCGAAGCCCGGTTTTCCGACCGTGTTTATTTCGGGACAGGTCCGGCCATGATCAGGGGAAATAATGGCGACTGGTCAGGATACCCGGTATATTCATTTCATTATTTTGATGAGATACGGGAGACCACGGCTCATTTTGATGACTATTTTAAAGAGACGAAAAGTACCCCGGTTGTTGACTTTATCAGGCAGCAGCTGAATGAAGAAGACCCTTTCCGGTTATTGAGGGAAAATTTCAAAGAAACCGGGCAGTTCGTCCGCGCCTGTCATGAAAAGTTTGATGGATTACGTATACTCCAATACCTGAAGTACCGGCAAAAGGATAATACCTTTTCCGATGAGGAATGTCTCCTTGAATATCTTGAAAGATTTTATCCCGGGACGGGAAGGGATGAACTGACGACGCACCTGAAGGATCTTTCTTTTGAAAGATCGGATACGGAAGACCTCGATAAGTTGAGACTTTTTTTGCTGCAGAAAGAAGAGGAGTACCAGGCTAACTCAGTACCTTCGTTACCAGGTCAGCAGCTTCCTTGAGCGTGATGGCAGAATGAACGAGCAATCCTGAATCATCGATGATCTTTTTGCCTTCGATGGCATTCGTTCCCTGTAGCCTGACAATGATGGGGATGTCGATCTTGCCGATATTTTTATACGCATCCACAACCCCTTGGGCTACCCGGTCACAGCGCACGATCCCTCCGAATATATTAAGCAGAATAGCTTTAACGTTCGGGTCTTTCATGATGATGCGGAAACCCTCTTCCACGCGTTTGGCGCTTGCCGAGCCTCCCACATCCAGGAAGTTTGCAGGATCGCCACCGGAGAGTTTGATGATATCCATCGTTGCCATTGCAAGCCCGGCGCCATTTACCATGCAACCCACATTCCCGTTGAGTTTTACGTAATTGAGATCGTGGCGTGTGGCTTCCACTTCGATGGGGTCTTCTTCGTCAAAATCACGCATGGCTGAAATATCCGGGTGACGGAACAGGGCGTTGTTATCAATGACCACCTTGGCGTCTGCGGCCAGGATCTTGTCATCGGAAGTTTTAAAAACCGGGTTGATCTCGATCAGCAGGGCATCACAACCGTCATAAGCCGCATAGATCGCATTCACAAACTTGATCATGTTTTTATAGGCTTCGCCGCTGAGGTTCAGGTTAAAGGCGACTTTGCGCGCCTGGAATGGCTGAAGTCCTACCTTGGGGTCGATCTCTTCTGAAAAGATCAGTTCCGGTGTTTCTTCAGCCACTTTCTCAATTTCCATTCCTCCGCGGGGAGAATACATAAGGATCGTATGGCCTTTTTGTCTGTTAAGCAGAACGCTGAGATAGAATTCAGCCGGTTCGGAAGCCCCCGGATAAAAAATATTCTGTTCTACGAGCACCTTCCTGACTTTTTTGCCCAGCGCACTGGTTTGTGGCGTGATCAGCTGCATCCCGATGATGGTGCTGGCATAGTGCTTGACTTCTTCTATGGTTTTAGCCACTTTGACACCACCGCCTTTTCCGCGTCCGCCGGCATGTACCTGGGCTTTGATCACCCATTTGTCGCTCCCTGTGATATTTTGAATGATTTCAGCTGCTTTAACGGCTTCGCCGGCAGTATGGGCGAGAATCCCTTCAGGAACTGCCACTCCGTATTTCTTCAGGATCGATTTGCTCTGGAATTCATGTAGGTTCATCTGCTGTTCGTTTTCAGATTTCAAAATTACGAATTCATAAGTATTTTGATGAAGAATAATTCTTTTATTGCGACAGTGTAAAGGTCGTAACAGGTGACACGTGACAAGAAGTAAAGAATCTCAATCGGGCATCCTGACGACCTTCACAGTTTCTGTTCTGGAGTTGCTCCTGATCCTCAGGAGATAAAGGCCCGGAGCAAGATCGTCGTTTGTAAAATCAATATCATAGACTGTATCTCCCTTGTGGAAGGCGACATCCCTGAGTTTCCTGACAAGGTTCCCAGAGAGATCCAGCAGGTCGATCCCGAGGGGGCCGGGGTTTTTGAGATCCACCCGGATGCGGAGATCGTTGCGGAAAGGATTGGGTGCCACATTTACAGTGACCTCTTTTTTGCTATCGTTTGCTGTGATTCCCGTGTACCAATCCAGCGGAACACGCGAACTTCTTACAATATCATGCTGGAACATGGGCCAATCCGGGCCGGTACCATCGCCAAGGGTAAAACAATAGGCACGTCCGTAATCATTGGAAATATTGGGATACCGGGTAAGCCCTCCCACAACGAAACCATCCAGTTTCCCGTCGCCATCAAAATCACCGATCACCGGGGCATGATCAATATCAAGGGTGTCTCCGTAATCGGCTGCAAGGTCCAGTTTCCATTTCTCGCTGCCGTCTTCTCCGTTCAATGCGATCACTTTTCCGTCGTCGGTTCCGAATACCAGTTCCAGCAAGCCATCGTTATCGATATCCGAAAGTGCAGGACCCCGGAAACACTGGGCATAACCGGGAATATCATAATTCCATTTTTCCGAGCCGGTTGAACTGATCGCCTTCACTTTATACCATCCGATGGCAATGAGTTCGTACAAGCCATCGTTATCCACATCCGCCATAACGACCGGCGCACCGATATAGTTGTATGCCCCCATATCGAACTTCCATTTAAGAGATCCGTCTTCGGCATTCAGCAATCGTACGGTATCATCGTAACAACCAAAGGCAAGTTCCGGTTTCCCGTCGCCGTCTACATCTCCGAAGGAAGCTCCATGGTAGATCACATCCGTGGGAAGATCGCTTTCCCAAAGCAGCGCATGGGTGTCACCCCGGTATGCCCAGAAATGATTCGTGCCGCCGAGATCCCAACTGGCGACTACAAAATCGAGCTGCCCGTCACCGTTCACATCCAGGATCGCCGCGGAGGTTTGTATCGTCCCGGAAAGTGCAACCGGTTGATTCCATTTAACGGATCCGTCTTCACCGTTGATGCACATCACGCCCCCATCGAACCCGCCGTCAAGGATCTCCGGTTTTCCATCGTTGTCAACATCGCCGATGGACGGAGGAGAATCTGTGCCGGAGGTAGGGACGGTCCATTTGACTGCCCCTGTCGCGCCATCAAAACAATACATTGTAGTCAGGCAGGAGCTGGCCAGTATAACTTCCGGTTTCCCGTCGCCATCAACATCGTAAATGATGGGGGCGGCGTCATTGCAATCGCCGGTCTTGTAATGCCACAGCAAGCTTCCATCCTCTGCATTCAGGGCATAGATCTCACCATCGTTCATATAAGAGCTGAAGACAATTTCGGGTTTGCCGTCCCCATCAATATCCGCAAAAGCAGCCTGTCCGAAAGCAGGCGCTTTCAGATCAAAATGCCATTTTATCTGAGGGGCCTGGCAGCAGGCCATCCTGAATGAACAGGTTCCTAAGAATACAATAAGCAGGCAAAACCGGATTGTCTTCATCATGAATTTTTTCGAAAGATAATAATATTTACGATTTACGAATTGATTCGCTTTTCGCTTTAATTTCTTTATTCCTTGATCAGTTTATAGAAGGAGTATCCATCTTTGGTGCTGATCCTCAATAAATACATACCGGGAAGAAGATAACTGACATTTAATGTGGTGAGTCCACTGTAATTTCCGGAAGAAAGTAAAACTTTTCCCTCAAGATCGGAAAGGACAACCCGGTCATATTTTATGTTTTTGTCCGAAACGATATGGATTTCACTGATAAATGGATTCGGGTAGATACGGATGTTCCGGTTCCCGGATTGTGCCGTGATACCGGCGGCGGCGGTATCCGTAAGATGATAAATCGTACCGGAAGAGTGGCCGGCAATGTAGAGTTCCCCTTCCTTGTCCTCCCCAAAAGTACTGAATCCATTTCCGGGGAATGAACCCTGAAAAGTTGTACTCCAGGTACCGCTGCTATCGGTAATGCTCCAGATCTTATCGACACAATAATCTGCAAAAAAATACCGGCCGTTCATGCCCGGGAACAGCGAACCCCGGTAAATGTATCCCCCCGTCTCTGAATTACAGGGTTCGGTTTCGTCATGATGATAAACATGAACAGGAAAGGTATAATAGGAGGAACCGTTGCACCCTGACAGGTTATAGGCTGTATCTCCTTCATAGCATCTCCATCCGTAATTCTGACCACCCGTACTGTTGGCAGGCTGAAAATCGATCTCTTCATAGGTGTCTTGTCCGACATCGGCAATGAAAAGATCACCCTTTTGACGGTCGAAGCTGAAACGCCACGGATTCCGAAGTCCATAAGCCCAGATCTCTCCCCTGTCGGATAAACTGGCTGCAAAAGGATTGTCTGAAGGGATTGAATAGGGATCTCCATGATCAACATCGATACGCAGTAGTTTCCCATAGAGTTGGGTCAGGTCCTGCGAACGGTTATCGGGGTCACCGGCTCCGCCACCATCACCCGGTCCGATGTAAAGAAAACCATCCGGTCCGAAATGCAGATCCCCTCCATTGTGATTTTGAAAAGGTTTGTAAATAGTGAGAAGCCTGAATTCACTGGATGGCTCAGCGCTGTCAGGGTTGGATGCACTCACGCTGAATCTGGAGATATGGGAACTGTCGCCAACGCCTGTATAATCTACGTAAAAATACCCGTTTGATGGATAGTCCGGATGGAAGGCCAATCCCAACAGACCCTGCTCTGTCGCAGCAGACTTTACCCTGTCATGAATATCAAGAAAGGGAAGGCTTTTTGTTTGTCCGGATGAATCCAGTATCCGGATATCGCCGGCCTGCTCTACGATAAAAAGCCGGCCGTCGCCTGCATTGACGATATCGGCAGGTTTAACGAACCCGCTGCTGAAAGGGACCAGCTTGAGTTGTGGCTGGGAAAATGATCCTGAAAATGGGACAAAGGCAGCCAGAAATATTGTGAAGATGTAGTTTGCTTTCATTTTAATTACTCTTGTGATTATCAGGATCAAAGATACGATGGGTTTGAGGGATCGTAGCGTGGCCTCAGTCTTTATCCATCCCCCTACCCCCTTCCTTACTTGTAAGGAAGGGGGTAGGGGGATGGATATAAAAGAATTATTAACTTTGACGCCTGAACTGCTGCGAATGATAAGCGTTAAGAACATACACAAGTCATACGGAAGCCTGGATGTGCTGAAAGGCGTCAGCCTGGAAGTTAAAAAAGGGGAGATCGTTTCGATCGTGGGCGCATCCGGAGCAGGAAAATCAACGCTGTTACATATTATCGGAACCCTGGACCTTGCAGATTCTGGAACCATAGAGGTAAATTCGGTGGAGACCCAGAAATTATCCGATAAAAAGCTGGCTGCATTCCGCAACAAGCATATCGGGTTCGTATTCCAGTTTCATCACCTGCTTCCTGAATTTACCGCACTGGAGAACATCTGTATTCCCGGCTTCATTGGACGAAAAAATAAAAAGGAAACGGAAAGGAAAGCGCTCGAACTGATGGATTTTATGGGAATAAAAGAACGTTCCCATCATAAACCGTCAGAATTATCCGGCGGAGAACAACAAAGGGTAGCCGTTGCCCGGGCGCTGATCAACGACCCGGATGTGATCCTTGCCGACGAACCTTCCGGTAATCTGGATTCAGCCTCTGCGCTTGAACTCCATAACCTTTTCTTTCAGCTGCGGAATTCCTTCAACCAGACCTATGTCATCGTGACGCACAATACAGACCTGGCCAATATGGCTGACCGGAAACTTACCATACACGACGGGATCATCGAAAAAAAACCGTTATAAAATTAAATCCTGTTTTTTACGTTAGATAAATCATTGAAGAATCATTGATTAACCATAATTCATTGCATGAAGCTGAGTTCCGACAGATCCTTTTTTCAAAATAATACATTTCTTTCCTTTATCCTCATCACCTTTCTTATTGCAGGAGGCGGACTGATTGCCTCATCCGTATACCGGGACCATCTCCTTTTGAATCCTGACAAAGACAGTAATGATACCACCCAGCAAAAGAAACAGTATTACAAGGATTCGATTTACAGGGCATCCATGCATAACGGGGATGTCTACATGTCCACCAAAGAATATGCTAAAGCCATAACAGAGTTTGAAAATGGCCTAAAGCTGAAGCCCAGGGACCCATACGCCAATGACCATCTTGCAAAAGCAAAAGCTTTGCTGGAGGATAAGGCCAGGGCGGAACTGGATTATGTAAAGGCCATCTCTTCCGGTGATACTTATTTCAAGGCCAAGGATTATCTGAATGCCAAATCGGCCTACCAGCTTGCAATCGATGCAAAACCCGACGATGCCTTCGCGAAAGGGAAACTGAAAGAAACCATGGACCTGCTGAGATCGCAAAAAGCAAGCAATATCCTTTATGATGTCGCTGTTGCCAGCGCTGAAAAGCTGTTTCAGCAAAAGGAATATGAAAAGGCCATTGCGGAGTTCGAAAATGCAGGGACCATCCTCCCGAACGAAAAATACCCTAAAGACCGGATCAATGAGATCATAAAGATCATGGTCGACAAGCAGACCCGGGAGGAAATGTACGCTAAATCGATTGCTGCAGCGGATAAATACTACAATGCAAAGGGGTATCAATCGGCCTTGCTGGAGTACAGGAATGCCTTCACCTATAAACCCGAAGAACAGTATCCAAAGGACAGGATCAAGGAACTTACCGCCCTCCTGGAGGCCATGAAAGCAAGGGATGAGGCATATAAGAAAACCATCGCGAATGCAGATAAGTTGTTTATTGCACTCTCCTACGAACCTTCAAAAGCAGAGTACCAGAATGCACTGAAGATCAAGCCTGAAGAAGCATATCCCGTGGACAGGATCAGGGAGATTGATGAGATCCTGGCACGATTGAAAAATGTTAAAGCTGAATACAACCGGCTTGTCGATCTTGCGGATAGTTTTTATGTCGATAAAAAGTACATTAATGCAAAAGCCAACTATCAGCAGGCGCTGAAGGTCAAACCAGATGAATCCTATCCGAAAGAAATGATCGCCAAATCGGATAATCTCATTTCCGGACAGGAAGCCAATGCAAAGACCCTTGAAGAGGCCTACCAGACAGCATTGACCAGCGCCGATCAACTCTATACAGCGAAGGATTATGAGAAAGCGAAACCGGCTTACGAAGGAGCCTCACATATAAAACCGGATGAATCTTATCCGAAAGAAAAGATCAAGGAGATCGAAGGGATTTTGGCTTCCATCGATAAACAGAAACAACAGGAAAAACAATATGCCGATCTGATTGCCGGGGGTGATAAACTTTTTGCAGATAAATCCTTCCAGCCGGCAAAAGAAAAATTCCAGGCCGCACTGGGGATCAAACCGGAAGAAGCTTACCCGAAAGAAAAGATCGGAGAAATTGATAAGATCCTGGAATCTACCGCTAAGCAGAAAGCGCTCGAAGATCAGTATACTGCAATGATCGCTGCAGCGGATAAACTGTTTTCGGATAGATCCTATGCATTGGCCAAAACACAATATCAGCAGGCTCTGAGCCTGAAGCCAAACGAAAAATATCCGAAGGACAGGATCCTTGAGATCGATAATGCCCTTGCCGATCTTGCAAAACAAAAGGCCGTCGATGATCAGTACACGGCAGCCCTCAGCAAAGCAGACCGATCCTTTGACGCAAAGAACTGGGAGCAGGCAAAGACCGACTACAACGAAGCATCCGGTATCAAACCCAACGAAACCTATCCGAAAGACAAAATTGCGGAGATCATAAAGATCGTTGCCGACTCCGAAAACCTGAAAGCCAACGAAGCGAAGTATGCTGCAATTCTTTCAGGGGCTGACAAACTGCTCCTGGCCAAATCCTACGACGAAGCTAAAACCGAATACACCAGGGCAAGCGGGATGAAGCCCGGCGAAGCTTATCCGAAAGATAAAATTTCAGAGATCGATAAGATCCTCGCCGATATGGCAAAGAAGAAATCGCTCGATGACCAGTATGCTTCCCTGATCACTGCCGCCGACAAATTCCTTGGAGATAAATCTTACGAAACTGCAAAAACACAATACCAGTCTGCTTCCGTCTTAAAACCCGAAGAAACTTATCCAAAGGGCAAGATTACGGAAATCAACCAGGTCCTCGAAACCCTTGCCAAACAGAAAGCACTTGACGATCAGTATACCGCAAAGATCACTGCTGCCGACAAGTTGTTTACCGAAAAATCTTACACGGATGCGAAATCGCAATACCAGCTTGCATCTACCCTGAAGCCGGACGAAAAATACCCAAAAGACCGGATTACCGAGATCGACAATGCGCTGAAAGATCTTGCAAAACAAAAAGCGCTCGATGAACAGTATGCAGCTGCAATCGCAAAAGCAGATAACTCTTTTGCTGCGAAGACGTGGGACCAGGCGAAAAAGGATTACGGTGATGCCTCAGCGGTAAAACCGAACGAAGCCTATCCCAGGGATAAAATTGCTGCCATCGAAAAGATACTGTCCGATCTTGCCCATCAGAAAGAAATCGATGCACAATACCTGGCTTCCATTACCAAAGCGGACCAGCTGTTGGCTTCAAAATCCTATCTGTCGGCGGAAACGGAATATAAGAATGCAGGAACCATCAAGCCGGCCGAAGAATATCCGCGAACAAAAATTGCCGAAATAGAAAAAATACTGGGCGACCAGAAAGCCTTTGAAGATAAGTATAACGGCGCAATTTCCGCGGGTGATAAAGCATTCGGCGAAAAAGCCTATGAGCAGGCAAAGGCTTCATTCCAGGCTGCAATCCAGATGAAACCCACGGAACAGTATCCGAAGGATAAAATCTCAGCAATCGATAAGATCCTTTCCCAGCTTGCCGCACAGAAGATCGTCGACGACAATTACAACGCGGCCGTTACCGCTGCCGATAAATTATTCGGGGATAAATCGTATGATGCAGCCAGGGATGGATACTCCGTTGCCGGAAAGATCAAACCGGAGGAACAATACCCGAAAGATAAGATCGCAGAGATTCAGAAGATCCAGGCCGATATTGCCAGTCAGAAACTCCTCGACCAGAAATACCAGTCTGCCATCGCGACGGCCGACAAACTGCTGGATGCAAAATCCTACGACCTTGCGAAAGTCGCTTATACCGATGCGTCGGGACTGAAGCCTGCTGAACAGTATCCGAAAGATAAAATTGCCGCCATTGACAAAATACTGGCTGATATTGCCCACGCAAAAGAAATCGATGCGCAGTACAAGTCATCCATCGCAAAAGCCGACCAGTTGCTGGCCCTGAAATCCTATGACCCTGCCGAAACTGAATATAAGAATGCCGGTAGCCTGAAACCGGAAGAAGAGTATCCCAAAACAAAAATTGCCGCCATCGAAAAGATATTGAATGACCAGAAGGCTTTTGAGGATAAATACAGCGGGGCGATTTCAATAGGAGACAAGGCATTCGGGGAAAAATCCTATGACCAGGCCAGGGCTGCATACCAGACCGCCTCCCAAATGAAGCCGGCTGAGAAATATCCTAAAGATAAGATCGCGGAGATCGATAAGCTCATTGCCCAACTGGCTGCACAAAAGATCATTGAAGACCAGTATAATGCCAGTGTGGCAAAAGCCGACAAGCTCCTGGGTGACAAATCCTTCACCCTTGCAAAAACCGAATACGGGAATGCTTTGACCATCAAGCCTAAAGAACAGTATCCAAAAGATAAAATCACTGAGATTGATGGGATCCTCGCCGATCTAAAGGCAAAGGATGATGCCTATGCTGCCTCGGTAGCCAAGGCTAACCAGCTGATGGTACAGAAATCCTATGAAGATGCCAGGTCGGAATACCAGAACGCAGGCGAGATCAAACCGGCTGAAAAATATCCCCAGGAGAAGATCAGTGAGATCAATAAGATACTGACTGAGCTCAAGGGGAAACGGCAGACCTATGACGAGCTGGTATCAAAGGGTAATGAACTTTATGGGAGCAAGGACTACTACAAGGCAAAGGATAATTTCCAGCAGGCTTCGGGGATCTTCCCGGATGAGTCCTATCCAAAAGACCGCCTGGCAAGGATCAATACGGTGATCGACAGTATTTTCAGGGCCAATAAAGGATTGTACGATAAAGCTGTGGCCGATGGGGATAAATCCTATGCCGCTTTTGAATTCGATAAAGCCATCGATTCTTACCAGGAAGCGCTTTCCTATCTCCCCATGGAGCAATATGCAAAGGACATGATCAATAAGATCCGGAAGACCATTGCAGAGAATGCCATTGTTGATGTCCTGAATACACCTCAGAGGGTTGAGAACGGATCGGAGAAGCAATTCTCATTTACCCCGGTCAACATCATCTCCAGGAAAAACAATTACCTCTATGTAAAGATCCGGAACCTTGGAAGCAAACCTTTCAACGTGATGATACGGTACGGGAAGGACAAGCAGATCAACGGAGGCGTCGTCATGAAAAACCTTGCCGTAACCGGCACGATAACGGAACGGCTGATCAGCGTCCGCGAACAGGATCCCTGGTACCGCAACGACAACAACTGGATCAGCCTGGGGCCGCTTGGAGGAGATATCGAGGTAAGTTTTATCCAGATCTCCCGCGCCGGCCAGTAAAAAAGTCCTAAATTTGCAGATAGTCATTTTCCGGAACCGACCCTAACCGATTTTCTTATGCCTCTTTCTGTACATGCAATTGATAACCGTTTCAAGCTCCAGTTCAAGGATATATGGAGGATGATCGGGAATTCGCCCCTGCTCGCCATTAACTTTCTTTATAAGGGACAAAAGCGTGTGCTGTATGCCAAGGCCGAGCATTATAACATTACAGGCAGCATCAAGGACCGGATGG
>Ga0182011_10000732_pt1 | contig 28670 bp, 29 predicted proteins | sample 711E1DmetaG_FD_120481 | JGI IMG/M metagenome (GOLD analysis project Ga0182011, IMG submission 120481) | Permafrost microbial communities from Stordalen Mire, Sweden - 711E1D metaG | ecosystem: Environmental > Terrestrial > Soil > Wetlands > Permafrost | place: Sweden: Stordalen | collected...
GGCGGAGCTCACCGATGTCAACGGAAAAGTGACGACCTACACGGTCAGCGACATTACACTGAATCCCGGCCTGAGCGACTCCCGGTTCGTTCTGCAGATTCCGGAAGGGGCTGAAGTCGTCGACATGCGATAGGAGGAGTGTTGCTCCAGGAGTCCCCGCTCGCCGGGTCCACCGTCTCGCGCAGCCGCCGGTTCATGCAGTTTGCCCTGAGCGCGGCGCTGACGGTGCTGTTCCTCTGGATTGCATTCCGGGGTACGGATGTGGGGAAGCTCGTCGCACTCATGCGGGGGGCGAACTACTGGTGGATGCTGGCGATGTTTGCCTGCCTGATGGCAAGCCATGCGGTGCGTGCCTGGCGGTGGGGGTACCTGCTTTCCCCGATCAGGCGCGGGATCGGATTCAGAAACCTCTTCGCCGGCGTTATGATCGGCTACATGTTCAACAATGTCCTGCCCCGCGCCGGAGAGATCGCCCGCCCCTATGCCATCAGCAGGACGGAGTCGATCCCGGTGAGTTCTGCGTTCGGGACGGTCGTCGTCGAGCGCATCATCGACACCTTCTCGTTCCTCCTCCTTGTCGCGCTCCTCCCCCTCGTCTACGACGGCCCCCTTCTCGATTCATTCCCGTGGCTCCAGAGCGCGGGCCTGATCATCACCGGGGTCACCGCGGCAGGGATGGTGTTTCTCGTTGCCATGATGGTGCGACGGGACTGGACGGACCGGTTCCTCCTCCGCCCCCTGACGTGGGTGCTCCCGGAAGGGGCACGGCTCCGCACCGAGGAACAGGTGCATGCGTTTCTCGACGGTTTCCTTTTTCTCAAGGAGCCCGCGAGCTTCGCCGTCATCGCACTCTCAGGCGTCCTTGTCTGGTTTTTGTATATCCTCATGACGTATGTTGCGCTTTTTGCCTTCGGCCTCGGGATGCTCGGACCGCGCGCGGCGGTCGTCGTCCTCACGATATCGAGCATCGGCGTCGCGATACCGACCCCGGGGAGCACCGGCAGCTACCATGCGTTCGCCTCGCAGACGCTCATCCGACTTTTCGCGGTGGACCCGTCCGTGGCGCTCGGGTTCGCGACAGTCACCCACGCCGTCGGGTTCATCGGCGTGACGCTTGTGGGGTTGTATTACTTTATCCGCGACCGGTTTGCACACCCGCAAAGAATAACCGCGGGGGAGAAGAAGGAACGATGAGAAATCCGTTGCGCTTTCCGTTATTACTGATGACTGTGGCGTTCTGCGCCGTTCCCGGGGTCCGTGCGCAGGCGCCCGCCGGTCCCGGGCCGCGGGTTTCACTCTCCGCGGGAATGGGGGTGGAATATGCGTCCTACTCCGATGTGACGACTCTGATCAACGCGACACTCCCGTACGGGGGTGCCGCGCCCGGTTTCAAATCGGCGGTGGAGTTCTTCGGTGCGTTTGCGCTCCCCCTGTCCGATCTCTGGCTCCTGAAGCTCGAATACGCCTACACGCTCGCTTCCTGGTCCCCGCAGGGGGCGTACGGCCCGGCAACGATCAGCGTCACCATGAACATGCCTTCGGTGATCCTCCAGTATATGCTGACGGACCGCGGCGTCTATAACGTCAAAGTGGGGGCGGGGGGCGGATACCATTTCGGGAACATGGAGGAGAAATACTCCTATCTGAACAACACATACGCGGGGAAGGGACCGGGGATGGTCGTCGAGATCGAGGCGAACACCGCCTTCGGCGACCACCTCTTCGCGTTCCTGGGGGGGAATATCCGCTGGGAGCTGATCGGACCAATTTCCGACGGATCCGGGACAAGCCCGGGTGTGGGATCGAGCGGCTTGGCAGTCACGCTCCACTCATTCGGCGCGGGTGCGCGCCTGGGGGCATGCTACCTTTTCTGACCACTCTAACAATACAGGGAGAATCACTGATGCGCAGTCACCGTACGCTTGCGGGAATGCCCGCCATGCTCATGCTTGTCGCCGCGCTTGCCGGGGGGATGGCCTCAGGATCCCCGCAATCCACAGCCAAAGGAAAAAGGAAGCCGATGAAAAAGGAAAAAGTGGTCGCCGTGATTGAAACGACGTTGGGGACGATCGAGGCCGAGCTGTACTCCGCGGACGCCCCGAAGACGGTGGAGAACTTCGTCGGACTCGCTGGGGCGAAATATTTCGACGGCGTCATATTCCACCGGGTGGTACCGGGGTTCGTCATACAGGGGGGGGACCCCACAGGGACAGGGACGGGGGGGAAGAGCATCTGGGGGATGGAGTTCCCGGACGAGCTTAACCCGGCAACCGGCTCCTACAAAGCGGGGTACGCGAAAGGCGTGCTCGCAATGGCCAACCGGGGCCCGAATACGAACACGAGCCAGTTCTTCATCATGCTGGCGGACAACATGACTCTCCCCAGGAAATACACGATATTCGGCAAAGTGGTAAAAGGGATCGAGGTCGTCGATGCTATCGGAGGCGTCGCTCTGACCGGGGGGATGGGCCCGGACGCGTCGAAGCCTGCCACGCCCGTCGTGATGAAAAAAGTCTGGATCCGGCCGGCACCGTCTCCGGCTCCGGCACCGGCGAAGAAGGACTGACCCCGGGTGGCGAAGGACGCGTTGACTTCGACGGAGCTGTTCGCGTCGCTCGCTCGCGGTACGGTGGCGCCGGTGTACCTCCTTTACGGGGAAGAGGATCTGCTGGTTGAGGAGGCACTTGACGCCATTCTCCAGGCTGCGCTGGAGGGAGGTGACCGGACGTTCAACCTCGATGTCCTTGGGGCCGGGGAAACGGACGGGAGGGAAATCGCCGCAGCCGCCTCGTCGTTTCCGATGGCCGGAGGGCGCCGGGTGGTCGTTGTACGGGAAGCGGACAAGCTTTCCCTCCACGATTGCGAGCTCCTGGCCGCCTATGTGGCGGAGCCTTCCCCGTCAACCTGCCTGATCCTCGTCGCCGTAAAACCCGACATGCGGAAAAAGCCGTATGCGGCAATAAAACGGTCGGGGGGCGCGCTCGAATGCAAACGCCTGTACGAAGATAAGATACCGTCCTGGATCGCCGGGGCTGTCATGAAGGGGGGGTACAGGATCGAGGCCGAGGCCGCAAAACTCCTTGCGGCATATGTCGGCACGTCGCTCCGGGAAATCAGGAGCGAGCTTGTCAAGCTCTACATTTACATCGGCGACCGGAAGGAGATCACCGCCGGCGACGTGTCCGCGCTTGTGGGAATGTCGAAAGAGTTCAGCCCGTTCGAGCTTCAGAAGGTGGTGGGTCGCAGGGAGACTGCGCGCGCGATGAGAATACTCGAGGAGATACTCGGGGCGGGGGGAGGGGCGCCGCTCGTCATCGCCACGATGACGAATTATTTCCTGACGCTCTGGAAGCTGCACGATCTCCAGCGGCGGGGTGTCGCGCAGAAGGACCAGGCCGCGCAGGCTCGCGTCCATCCGTTCTTCATCCAGGAGTACCATGAGGCTCTCGGTTTCCAGCCCCCGGCGGCATGCGAACGGGCGCTCCTCTTGCTGGCGGAAGCGGACGAACAGTCAAAATCGGGCACCTACGATGTGCGCCAGGTGATGGAATCACTGATCGTGCGCCTGTGCGGTGCGGAGGAGCGGAACATCGGACGTGCTCCCGTAGTATAAAGCGTGCGTCGAAGAGGACATCGCCTGAGATGACTGAGCCGTCGGATGAAAGCCTGATGTCGCTGTTCCAGCAGGGGAACGAGCCGGCGTATGCCCTGCTGGTCCAGCGATACAAGGACGAGCTGACGAACTTCTCCCGGAGATTCCTCGGGGACCGGGATGAGGCGGACGATGTGGTACAGGAGACGTTCGTACGAGTGTGGCGGAGCAGGGGATCCTACACGCCGGCGGCCAGGTTCTCGACGTGGATTTACACAATCGCATCGAATCTCGCGAAGACCCGGCTCCGCCGGTGGTCGCTCCGGCGGTTCGTGAGGCTCGGTGAGCCGCACGGCGACGGACAGATGTTCGATCTCCCGGATGAAAGTGCCGGACCGGACGGCGCCGCGGATGACACGCTCCGGGAGGAGAGGATCCAGCAGGCGTTGAAGTCCCTTCCCGTCAAGTACCGGGAAGTTGTCGTCCTCCGTGATATCCAGCAGCTTTCCTATGAGGAGATCGTGGCCATCACCGGAACTGCGATGGGGACAGTGAAATCGCGGATCAACCGGGCGCGGACATTGCTGCGCGACCAGCTTCGTGATCTGATAAGGGACTGAACGGCCATGAGCAAATCCTTCGAAGGGAACGATGACGAGCGCCTCAAGGAGGAACTGCGGCGGCTGAAACGGAGGGGCGCCCCCTGGTATTTTGAATCGGCGTTGCACCAGAGGCTGCATGGCGGGCGAAGAAGGAGGCCTCGCCTGCGCCCGATCTCAATTCTCCCTGTGCTCGTCGTCGCCTTCTGTACTCTCTGTATACTCGCACTCGCGGTGTATGTGGTACTTGTGCACACGAATCTGATGTTCCCGGGGACGCACCCGTCAAAGCGCGGCGCCGACACCACTCTCACCCCAAAATCTGAGTGATTCCGGTCGTTTTTCGAGAATCGACTTGACTTCAATCGGTTTTCGACATAAATTAAGCCACTAGACGAACTACTTGAAAGTTTACTTTAACCGGAACGTGTTCGCCCCCTGACGCCGAATCGGCCGGGGGGTATCCCCGCTCACAGGCGGAGAGAGACCGGTTTGCGATTCTTTCCAAGTGCCTTGCGCAGGATCGTGCTCACAACAACAGGAGGAAATTATCATGCCGAAACTGAATCTCAGGGATGACGGGTTCGAGGAAGAATCCAACCCCCTTGATTCCGACCAGTCCGTCCCCCCGCCGCCGACCCTCCGTGAAGTTGGCGTGAGCGGGGGGGGGAATAGCTCGACGGTTCTTACCGCTCTCCTCCTCGTCGTGGTCGTAGCCGGAGGCGTGTTCGCTCTGAATTATTTCAAGGTCATCCATCTCTGGGGGAAGAGGGCGCCGAAGGTCACCACCGAAGCGGTAACAGAACAGCTGCCGCCTCCCGAGACCGCCGCCCCGGCGGCGAACACGACGGACCAGGGATCAACGGCGCCGGCGAACGACGTCACACCGACTCCCGAGCCGAGCCTCGAGCCGGCCGGCGGGACGACGCCGGCCACCACGACGCCGGCCGCCACGACGACGGTCCCGGCCCCTGCTGGATCCACGCACAAGAGCGACGCCGCGCCGGCGCGGAAGTTCAATCCACCCCCATCGGGGAGCGGAAACTTCACTGTCCAGGTCTCATCGTGGACGAGCAAAGACATGGCGGAGAAGGAAGCGTCGCGACTGAGCTCCGCGGGCATGAGCGCATTTGTCGAAGATGCGGTCATCGCAGGGGAGAACTGGTACCGGGTGCGCGTCGGCCGCTACGGGAGCTCAAAGGAGGCGAAAGAGGCCGCCGACCAGCTCGCAAAATCAGTTGAAGGTCAGATCTGGGTCGCAAAGGCAGGAGGAAAGTAGGTTCGTCGTTCCCGCCCCGCGCGACCTCTCGTTGCCTGCAACAAAGAGAACCGTGCCGGCCCTCTCTGCATGACTGAAGCATGCGGAAGGGGCCGGCCCCTGTTTCACCCGCGATCCTCTTCAGTCGTTCCCGTGTCCGGCCTCCGGCGACCCGGACGGCTTTTTCTCTCCCCGAAGGTAGAAATAATAAAACACCGCTTCCGCCATCGCGAGGAGGAGGAGGGATGCGGAATCCCTGTTCAGGGCCGGCCCCGCGCCGCCGGCGGTCATGAAGAGCTTCATGACGAACGATGCCATGCTCCATCCGACGAAGAAGATCAGAGCCATGAAAAAGACCGCCAGGAATGCCTCTGCCATCCCCTCCTCCTGCCACCGCCGTGTATACACCGCCGCAATAGCGACGATGTGGAGATAGAATACGATCAGCGGGATCACCTCAGTGTACCTCCTTAAACGAAAGCGCGACGCGGACCGTGCGCAACAATATCTTGATGTCGAGCGCGAAGGACCAGTTCTCGATATAGTACAGGTCGAATTTTATCCGCTCTTCGATCGATGTATCCCCCCGGAGGCCGTTGACCTGCGCCCACCCCGTCATGCCGGTCTTCACACGGTGACGGTCGAGATACTTCGGGACCCTGGCCCTGAACTGTTCCACGAAGTAGGGGCGCTCCGGTCGTGGCCCGACAAGGCTCATTTCTCCCCTCAGCACATTGATGAGCTGGGGGAGTTCGTCCATGCTTGTCTTCCGCAGGAACATGCCGATCCGCGTCCGCCGGGGATCATCCTTGCGGGCCCAGATCGGGCCGGTGACGGCCTCGGCATCGGGGCGCATCGAGCGGAACTTCAGAATCGAGAACGGCGTGCCGTCGATCCCCACGCGCTGCTGCCGGTATAACACGGACCCGGATGAGCTGAGGCGCACGAGGACTGCAATGAGCAGGAGGAGGGGCGAAAGAGCGATGAGGAGGAACGCCGAGACGGCAACGTCCGTCAGCCTCTTGGCCACTCTCCCCCATCCGGTGAGGGGGTTGCTCTTCAGCGTGAGGAAAGGGAGCCCCTCGTACTCAGTCAACCGCACGTGGCTCGTCAGGACTTCAAGGACATCCGGGATCATCATGAACTGGACGTCGAGCCCTTCGCAGTCCGAGACCAGATCGAACAGGCGCTGCTGGGCTCCCGCACGGAGTGCAATGAAGACGACACTGACGTCCCGGCTTCCGATGAATTGCGCCGCGCCGGTGACCGGGCCGAGATGGGCGAGTCCGGAGAGCCTCAGGGCCGGGTCGCAGGGAGCATCGGCAAAATACCCGGCAATGTCGAACCCGAATGACGGGTGGCGGTGGAGACGCACGAAGACATCGTTTGCGAGCGCGTCGTTGCCGATGATCACCGCCGTCCTCAGGAAGCGCCCGCGCCGGTGCATTTTTCTTTCCAGCGATGCGACGAGCGCACGACCGGAGAGTATGAGCAGGATGGATGCGGCCCAGATGAGGGCGAAGACGATCCGCGAATATGAAAACCCCCGGTACAGGAACGCCGCGCTCATGAGGATAAGCATCCCCCCCGTGTCCCAGCGGACTATGGCAATCAGCTCGTCTGACAGGCTGACCCGGCGGCGTGGGCGGTACACCTTGCTGGCGCGAAACAGGAGGAGCCAGATCACGACCATCACTGCAGAGCCGGCCAGGTAGCCCTCCATCGGGGGGGGGACGACAGAGTCGAAGCCGAGGTGTTCGAAGATCATGCTCCGGAACCGGAGCCAGTACGAAAGGAGAAAGGACGCCTCGATCGCGACCGCGTCGATGGCGACCCTGACGAGGGGAATGACGAGATCCCCCTGGCGCCTGCCGGCGGGATCGGGAGAGTGGGGAGGCACGGTCATGTCCTCCGTCAGGCGAACAACTCGCGCTCTGCCAGGCCGCAGATAATGTGGCCGATCGTGATGTGTCCTTCCTGTATCCGCTGCGTGTCAGGGGAGGGAACAATGATCGCGACGTCCACGAGCTCCTTCATGGCCCCCCCGTCCCCCCCGAGAAAACCGATCGTCGCCATCCCTTTTCCCTTCGCGGTCGTGACGGCACGGTTCACGCTTTCCGATCTGCCGCTCGTGCTGATCCCGATCAGGACGTCCCCCTGCGATCCCAGTGCCTCGACCTCCCTGGCGAAGACGTTGTCGTACCCGATGTCGTTGGCTCCGGCGGTCAGCATGGAACTGTCGGTTGTCAGCGCGATTGCCGGGAGTCCCGGCCGCTTGATCGCCGGGTTCATGCGGATGACGAATTCAGTGGCAAGGTGCTGCGAGTCGGCCGCGCTCCCGCCGTTGCCGCAGAGGAGCACTTTCTTCCCGGTGCCGAGTGCGCGGACGATGACATCGACGGCGCCCGCGATCGAATCGGAACACGCCATCGCGATCTGCAATTTTATCTCCGCGCTGGCGGCAAGTTCGGCGGCGATGAACGACCTCCGCGCCTCTGTCGGATCCTCTTTGCGAGCCATCTGTTCTCCCGAAAGTGTGAGAATCTTCCTGTCTCAGGCCCCGAGCATCGTCCGGACGATCCGTTCGACCTCCCGGAGCGCATGCCCGAGTTTCCCGGGGTCTTTCCCCCCCGCAGTTGCAAGGTGGGGCTTCCCCCCGCCGCCTCCCCCCAGCACTCCGGCCACCGCCCCGACGATCCGGCCCGCCTGCACGCCCTTCCCCCTGATGAGATCGTCCGTGACGACGCAGACGAGAGCCGGCTTCCCGTCGATGACCGCGCCAAGGACCCCGACGCCCGATTGCAGCTTCCCGCGGAGGGCGTCGCCGAGGCTCTTGAGCTCGTCCATCGAGGCGGCGGAGACCTGTGCGGTGACGAGAAGGCTGCCGTCGATCCTCGTGCCGCCGGAGACCATCTCGTCGATCGATGAGGCCCCTTCCCGGACGCGGAGCCTGGAGAGTTCTTTCCGGAGCTCGGCCGTTTCTTTCCCGAGCCTTTCCGCGGTCTCTGCCCTCTCGCGGATCCCCCGTGCAACCGCGTCGATCGATTCCGCGGTAAGCACCCGGCCCGGGGAAGCGAGGGGTTCAAGGGGGACCGCGTCCCGTCGGGAAGGGAGACCGAGCTCCTTTTCCAGCGCCGCGTTCTCCTCGAGGAGTTTCCCGATCTGCTCCTCCGTCCCCCTGCCTGCGAGTATCTGCCCCTCGATGTACCGCCGGAGGCCGTCCCCGGTGACCGCCTCGATCCGGCGGACCCCGCTGGCGATCCCCGATTCGCTGATGATCTTGAAGAGCCCGATCTCCCCGGTCTCCTGTGCGTGCGTCCCGCCGCAGAACTCGACGCTGAACCCCTCGTCGATGGAGACGACGCGGACGACATCACCGTACTTGTCCCCGAAAAACATCTTCACGTTCGGTATCTTCCGCGCCTTCTCGATCGGGAGGTCGACCCCTGTCGTCACCGGAATGCGGTCGGCGATCTTGCCGTTGACGATATCCTCGATCCCCCGGATCTCCTCCGCCGTGACCTTCGCGAAATGCGGGAAGTCGAACCGGAGATGGTCGGGCGCGACGAGTGATCCCTGCTGGTGCACGTGCGTCCCGAGGACGCGGCGCAGCGCCTCGTGCACCAGGTGGGTTGCGGAGTGATTCCGCTGTATATTCATGCGGCGTTCCCTGTCGACGCGGGCGGTCACCTGCGGGCCCGGGGCGGCGGGGATGGATCCCCCTGTCAGCCGTATCTCGTGGATGATCCTGTCATTCTCTTTTTCCGAGGCGATCACTTCCGCGACGAATCCCTCCCCCTCGATAATGCCGGTGTCGTCAACCTGACCCCCCGATCGGACGTAAAAGGGGGTTCTGTCAAGGCTGATGAACCTGCCGTCGACAACGTGTTCGAGGACGGATCGTGTCTCGAGCGTCTCATACCCGACGAACGCGGAAGGGTTGAACGATGCGAACGCATCCCTCCCCGGATGCCCGGAGGGGACGGGCTTCGAGATATCCCCCCTGCGCGCGCGCGCGCGCTGCTCCTCCATAAGTGCGTCGAACCTCCGGGTGTCCACACCGAGCCCGTGTTCCGCCGCCATAAGCTGCGTGAGGTCGAGGGGGAACCCGAACGTATCGTAGAGCTTGAACGCGTCCTCTCCCGGGAAGTCCTTCGTCTTCCCGAGCCGTTCCAGGACCGAGCCGAAGATTTCCAGTCCGCGGTCGAGCGTCGTGTTGAAGCTCTCCTCCTCGGCCCGTATGACTTTCTGAATGTGCGCCTGCCGCTCGACGATCTCCGGGAAGGCATCCCCCATCGACAGCGCGACGGCGGGTGCGACGGCGTGAATGAAGGGCTCCCGCATCCCGAGCGTCCGGCCGAAACGCGCCGCGCGCCGGAGTATGCGGCGAAGGACATACCCGCGCCCGTCGTTCCCGGGGACGGCGCCGTCCGCGATTGCGAACGAGAGCATACGGACGTGGTCCGCGATGACGCGCATGGCGACGCGGTCGTGCTCCTCCATGTAGGGCCTGCCGGTCTTTTCCGCGACAGCGCTGATGATCGGCGTGAAGACATCGGTGTCGTAATTGGAGTCCTTCCCCTGCAGCACGGCGCAGACCCTTTCGAACCCCATCCCCGTGTCCACGTGCCGGGCGGGGAGCGGTTCAAGCGCCCCCTGCTCGTCTCTGTTGTTCTGTATGAACACCAGGTTCCAGATCTCCATGACGCGGGGATCCCCGGCGTTGACGAGCGGTTTCCCCGACCCGTCCGGCGTCAGGTCGATGTGAATTTCGGAGCAGGGTCCGCACGGGCCGGTTTCTCCCATCTCCCAGAAATTGTCCTTCCTGCCGAACCGGAGGACGTGCGCGGGATCGATGTCGGTGCCCTGTTTCCAGAGCGCCAGCGCCTCTTCATCGGTCTCAAAGACTGTCGCGTACAGCCGTTTCTTCTCAAGTCCCCAGACGCCGGTCAGGAGCTCCCATGCCCAGCCGATCGCCTCGCGCTTGTAATAATCCCCGAACGACCAGTTCCCCAGCATCTCGAAGAAGGTATGGTGGTACGTGTCGCGGCCGACCTCCTCAAGGTCATTGTGTTTGCCGCTGACGCGGATGCACTTCTGCGTGTCCGCGGCGCGGACATACTCCCGGCGTCCCGTTCCCAGGAACACGTCTTTGAACTGGTTCATGCCGGCATTCGTGAAGAGGAGCGTCGGATCCCCGTACGGGATCACGGACGCGCCCGGCACGATCCGGTGGCCCCTCTCCCTGAAAAATCCGAGGAAGCTCTCCCGTGTCTCCCGTGAGGTCATGACACCTCGATCTGCGTCATTAGTTTGATTTCTTCCAGTATGCCGCTCACCTCCATGCACCTGGCAAGTTCCCCCCCGAACACGACGGCCTTGCCGTTCGTATGGACCTCCATCGCGAGCGCCTCCGCCCTGGCGCCGGTGCAATGGGTCGCCTTGATGAGTTGCGCAATGACTTCGTCGAAGGTGTGGATGTCGTCGTTGAAGAGGATCACCCTTGCCGGGTCCTGCGTCAGGACCTCGTCTTCCTGTCCGGGTTGTTCGAGAGGATGTGTGGTCATGTCATTAAAAACTACCAAAAAACCGTCACTATTGCAACCGGACGGCACTTGCAGAGATTCCCTGCGATGTGTATATTTTACACAACCTCTCCTTTCCACCACGACGGACACGCCCATGGTATTCGACAGCGACGTACTCGAACGGATCTATGCACGAACGCCCGGCCGCGTGAAGGTGGCCCGCAGGATCGTGGGTCGGCCGCTGACACTGACCGAGAAAATTCTCTACGCACATTTCCACCGGCCGCCGAAAAAAGCTTCCCTCCGCGGGACATCGTACGAGGAGTTCTCTCCCGACCGCGTGGCGATGCAGGATGCGACCGCGCAGATGGCGCTGTTGCAGTTCATGTCTGCGGGGATCCCGCGGGTTGCCGTTCCGACAACAGTCCACTGCGATCACCTGATCCAGGCGCAGTCGGGGGCCCGCGAAGATCTCGGTCAGGCCCTCAGCGACAACCGCGAAGTATATGATTTCCTTGCCGGCGTTTCCTCACGCCACGGGATCGGATTCTGGAAGCCGGGCTCCGGGATCATCCACCAGGTTGTATTCGAGAACTATGCGTTCCCCGGCGGGATGATGATCGGGACAGACTCCCACACCCCGAATGCGGGGGGGCTCTGCATGATCGCGATCGGTGTCGGCGGCGCGGATGCGGTCGATGTCATGGCGGGGATGCCCTGGGAACTGAAGTTCCCGAAAATCATCGGAGTCCATCTCACCGGAAAGCTCGGCGGCTGGACCTCCGCGAAGGATGTGATCCTGAAGCTCGCCGGGATTCTGACCGTCAGGGGAGGGACCGGGTCGATCGTCGAGTACTTCGGGGAGGGGACGGCATCGATATCCGCGACCGGCAAGGGGACGATCTGCAATATGGGGGCGGAGATCGGAGCCACGACATCCGTCTTCCCGTACGACCGGCGCATGTCGGACTACCTTACGGCAACGGGGAGAAAGAGCGTGGCGGCGATGGCGGACGCCGTTGCGCACTGCCTGGCCCCGGACCCGGAGGTCACCGCATCCCCCTCCGAATATTACGACCAGGTCATCGAGATCAATCTCTCCGAGCTTGAACCGATGATCAATGGGCCCTTCTCTCCGGACAGGGCATGGAAGCTCTCCGAATTCGCCGGGGCGGTCAGGCAGAACAACTATCCCGAAGAGCTGCGCGTCGCGCTGATCGGGAGCTGCACGAACTCGAGCTACGAAGACATCGAACGCGCGACAAGCGTTGCGCGCCAGGCCCTTGCGGCGGGACTCAAAACCCGGTCGGAATTCACGATCACGCCCGGCTCCGAGCAGGTGCGGGCGACGATCGAACGGGACGGCCAGTTGAAGACGCTCGTGGAGGCAGGGGGGAATGTGCTTGCAAACGCCTGCGGCCCGTGCATCGGGCAATGGAAACGCCACGATGTAACGAAGGGGGAGAAAAACTCCATCATCACATCGTTCAACAGGAACTTCGCCGGGCGGAACGACGCCAACCCTGAGACTCACGCATTCGTCGCGAGCCCCGAGATCGTGACAGCGCTGGCATTTGCAGGCCGTCTCACGTTCAACCCGCTCAGGGATTCACTCATGAACAGCCGCGGTGAGCCTGTGACGCTTGCCCCCCCGAGCGGCGACGAGCTCCCGCGGAGAGGTTTCGCTCCGGGGGAAAACGGGTACGTCGGTCCCGCGCGCGACGGGTCCCGTATCCGGATCAATGTCGCTCCTTCGAGCGACCGGCTCCAGCTCCTCTCGCCGTTCCCGGCCTGGGACGGAAACGACCTCCTGGCGATGCCGCTTCTGCTGAAAGCGAAAGGGAAGTGCACCACGGACCACATTTCGCCGGCGGGGAAATGGCTGAAGTACAGGGGGCACCTCGACAACATCTCGAACAACATGTTCAGCGGCGCGGTCAACGCGTTCACCGGTGAAACGGGGGCGGGAACGAGCGTCCTCACCGGTGAAAGGAAAGAGTTCGCGCAGGTGGCCAGGGAGTACAAGGCGCGGGATCTCGCCTGGGTGGTCGTGGGGGACGAGAACTACGGGGAGGGGTCGAGCCGGGAGCATGCGGCGATGGAGCCCCGCTGGCTCGGGGGGAAGGTCATCATCGTGAAGAGCTTTGCGCGGATCCACGAAACGAACCTGAAGAAGCAGGGGATGCTCCCGCTGACGTTCTCGAACCCCAATGACTACGACCGGGTGCAGGAGGGGGACCTGGTCTCGATCACGGGGCTCTCGGGATTCGCCCCCGGAGTTCCCCTGGGGTGCGTGCTCAGACACACGGACGGTTCCGTCGATGACATTCTTCTTAACCACACGTTCAACGGGAACCAGATCGGGTGGTTCAGGGCGGGAAGCGCACTGAACCTGATCGCGGCGGAGGGGAAGATTCGGAAAGGTGAAAAACGGGGGGATGGGGGGAAGAGGCGGGCGAAGCCCCGTCCCGCAGCCGTAAAGCGGGCCGGCCCCGCAAACAAGAAGGCTCCCGCGAAGAGGAAAGCGCCCGCAAGGAGGAAAGGGCCCGCAAAGAGGAAACCGAAATCTTCCGCGCCTCGCCGGCGGCCGGCGCGGAACTCACGGCGCGGGAAATGAGTTAGTATAAGGGAGCAGGAGTTCTTTACAATACGGAGCGGAGGGATATGCAATACGATCAGGGGGCGATACAGCCTTTCAGGGATGAGCTTACGCGCATCGGGTTCCGGGAGATGCGGAGTGTTCGGGATGTGGACGAGACGATTGCAAACAAGAAGGGGACGAATCTGATCGTCATCAATTCGGTGTGCGGGTGCGCGGCAGGGAAGGCCCGTCCGGGGATCGCAATGGCCCTGAAACAGGCGCCTGTGAGGCCGGATGAGCTGACGACCGTCTTTGCCGGCGGGGATCTCGAGGCGACCGCCCGGGTGCGGGAGCATCTCGGCACGATCCCCCCGTCCTCTCCGTCAATGGCACTGTATAAGGACGGAGAGCTCGTGCATTTTATCCCGCGCTACCAGATCGAGAACCGGGACGCCTCCCAGATCGCAAAGCATCTCATCGAGGTGTTCGGCGAGTTCTGCGGGGCGCCCGCGGCGGAATCCCCCGGGGCCGGTTCGTAGAACTAATTCATTTGTACTTCACAGAGCAGCCGTACGATCGGGTTGTCTTGACGGGAAGCGGTTTTCCGTCCCACGCGGCAGCCATCACCTCTTTCACGTAGTTCGTTGCCTTCGCGATGTCGTCGCGGTCGGTGGAAGCGATGTTATCGATTCCACCCTCGTAGATCAACACCCCCTGCGGGTCGACAATGAACATGTGCGGCGTGGTCTTCGCTCCATAAAGCTTTCCGACCGTCCCGTCGGCGTCCACCAGGTACGCGGTGGGGGAGGCGTTCTCCTCCTTCAGCTTCTCCTTCAGTTCTTCCCCTTCGTAGTATCCCTGGTTTCCGGGCGCGGAGGAACAGATGGAAAGCCACACGGTCCCCCTGGCGGTCATCGTCCGCTGCAGTTCCTGCATCGATCCGCTCCCGTAGTGTTTCCCCACGAACGGGCATCCGAAGTTCACCCATTCCAGGATGACGTACTTCCCCCGGTAGTCCGCCAGGGCGTGGGACGCTCCCTGTGCGTCCGTCAGAGTGAACCCGGGCGCCCGGGAGTCGACGCCGGCCCCGCCGGCTGCGGGTGCGGGGGGGGCGACCAGGAGGAGCGCCAGCGTGATGAGATCAGCCTTCCTCATAATGCACTCCTCCGCATGATATGGAACAGATGTGTTACCCGCCTGTACATTGAATCCAACACTGCGGCGGGACGGAAAGTTTCTCACATGTTGGCGACGATCGCCTTGCCGAATTCGGAACAGCGGACTTCCTTCGCCCCCTCCATCAGCCGGGCGAAATCGTAGGTCACGACCTTTGTCGCGATGGTCTTCTCAAGCGCCCGCAGGATGATGTCGGCGGCTTCCGTCCACCCGAGATACCGGAACATCATCTCGCCGCTCAGTATCACCGATCCGGGGTTCACCTTGTCCTGTCCGGCGTATTTCGGCGCCGTGCCGTGCGTGGCCTCGAAAACGGCATATCCGTTTTCGTAGTTGATGTTTCCCCCGGGAGCGATGCCGATCCCGCCGACCTGGGCGGCGAGCGCGTCCGAGATGTAGTCCCCGTTCAGGTTAAGCGTGGCGATCACGTCGTACTCGGCGGGGCGCGTCAGGATCTGCTGGAGGAATGCGTCGGCGATGACATCCTTGATGAGCACCTTCCCCTCCGGGGCATTCCCCCCGCACTCTTCCCAGGAGACGACGGTATCGGAGAACTCGCGCTTCGCAAGTTCGTAGCCCCAGTCCCGGAACGCCCCTTCCGTGAACTTCATGATGTTTCCTTTGTGCACCAGCGTCACCGATCGCCGCCTGCTGTCGAGCGCGTACCGGATTGCTGCACGCACGAGCCGCTCGGTCCCTTCCCGCGAGACCGGTTTGATGCCGATCGAGGAGGTGTCCGGGAACCGGATTTTCTTCACTCCCATCTCCTCCCGGAGGAAACGGATCACCTTTGCTGCTTCGGGCGTCCCGGCCTTCCATTCGATCCCGGCGTAGATGTCTTCCGTGTTTTCTCTGAATATCACCATGTCGATCAGCTCGGGGTGCCTGACGGGGGAAGGGACCCCGGCGAAATAGTGCACGGGGCGCAGGCAGACGTACAGGTCCAGCAGCTGGCGGAGCGTGACGTTGATGGACCGGATGCCGCCGCCGACGGGGGTCGTCAGCGGTCCCTTGATCGCAACGATGTACTCCCTGATCGCCTCGAGCGTATCGTCGTGCAGCCAGGTGTTCGGACCATACACCTGGTTGGCCTTCTCCCCGGCGAAGACCTCGAACCACACGACTTTTCTGCGCGCGCCGTAGGCCCTGGCGACGGCCGCATCAAAGACGATCCGTGACGCATGCCAGATATCGGGACCTGTCCCGTCCCCCTCGATAAACGGGATGACGGGGTGATCGGGGACGGTCAGCGTCGTCCCCTTCCGGGAGATCTTTTCTCCCGTGGCAGGCGGGATGAGCTTCTCGTATGCGGGCATAGCATGGTTCTCCGGGATCTAAGGGGACAGGATGTGTTGGCGGATCCGGCGGGCGAAGTCGGCCATCGTGCCCCCGGAGTATGACTTGAGTTTCAGCACGAAGCGGATGTCGTCGTTTGCGTAGCGCGGGGTCACGTGCATGTGGAAATGGAACACTGACTGTCCGGCGATCCGCCCGTTGTTGGAAAAAATGTTGAAGCCGTCGAGCCGGAGGCTGCCGACAAGCGCCCTGGCGACGATCTGTGTGACCCGCAGGACTTCGTGGAGGTCCTCCTCGGGGACGGAGAGGAAATCCGCGCAATGGGCCTTCGGTATCACGAGCGCATGCCCGTGGTGGATCGGGTTGATGTCGAGTATGGAGATCACCCTCTCGCTCTCGAAGAGTATCTCGGCGGGGAGCGTATGGCCGATAATCCTGCAGAAAATGCAGTCCATTGAGTACCCTTGCCGTCCGGGAGGCGTACCGAAGGGGGCGCGCAGAAAAAAAAGGATAAGAAAAAAGGTCCCAAGAATCAACATTCTTGCATTTTCGGAGGCTGTGTGCTATATTTCATTGTTGAACTCTTCATCACCACCCCCATTCCCAGGAGTCATCATGAAACGTTTTCTCCCCGGAGCAGTGCTCCTCATTGCGGCGGTCTACCTCTGCTCGACAGGTTTCCAGTGCGGTTCCGCCGAAACCACGAGTGCGAAATTGTACATGCAGCAGAAACAATGGCAGAAAGCTGAAGAGAGCCTCCTGAAGCAGATCGCCAAGAACGACAAGGACGAGGATGCATGGTTTCTCCTCGGCGCAGTCCGTCTTGAGACGAAAAACTACCCCGGGATGAACGAGGCGTACACACGCGCGCTCGCCCTCTCGGATGCGCATAAGAACGAAATCACGCGGAACAGGCTCGCCCTCTGGGGGAGCCAGTACAACGAAGGGGTAAACTACTACAACCGCGGGCGCGACACCGCCGTCTACTATGACAGCGCGCTTGTCCGCTTCACGATGGCGATGGCCCTCGAACCGGACAGCTCCACGACATACTACGTGGCGGCCCTCGCCAACTATGCGAAGCAGGACTACGAGGGAGCCCGCGCGAACCTGCAGACGGGGCTGAAGAAGAACCCGGACTTCTTTGATGCGGCGCGGTTCCTGGGCCAGCTCGAGTACGTGTTCGCCCAGAAGAGCCTCGACGCGAAGGACACGGCGGGGGCTGTGGCCGAGTACACGAAGGCCGCGGAGATGTTCAAGAAATCTTTCGACATCCAGCCGAACAACGCGGACAATATCGCAAGCCTGATCGACGCCTACGAGCGTTCGCACCAGTCGGACAAGGCAGAAGCCATCACCCGCGACGCCGTGACGCGGGACCCCAAGAACAAGATGTTCCGCTATGCCTTCGGCGTCTTCCTCCTGAAGAAAGAGGACTACGCGGGCGCGATCGACCAGTTCACGAAGACGCTTGAGATCGACCCGAATTATTCCGACGCGTCCTACAACATGGGAGTTGCCTACCTCAACTGGGGGGTTTCCATCAAGGCCGCCGGGGACAAGGCGGCGGAATCGCAGAAGAAAGGCGCCAAGCCGCTCAAGGAGGACACCTCCTACAAGGAGAAGTTCAAACTCGCGCTCCCGTACCTGGAAAAGGGCGTGCAGATCCGTCCGGATGACGGGGCCCTCTGGACACAGCTCGCCCGCCTGTACGCCATACTGAACATGCCGGACAAATCCAGGGCGGCCTTCGAGAAGGCGGACAAGCTGATGAAGGGGAAGTAGCAACGCGTTTGCGCGACAGTCCCGCCGGTTTCAGGCGGGACTTTTTTTTGATCCGGTGATCGACAGAGCAGTCGAAAGGAGAACGGCATGGCCGAACAGCAGCAGGGACAGCAGATCAACATCGAGCTGGGGGAGAAGGAAGCGGAGGGGATTTATTCGAATCTCGCGATCATCACACACTCACCCGCCGAGTTCATCATCGATTTCACGCGGGTCCTTCCGGGCGTCCCGAAGGCGAAAGTGCATGCACGGATCATCATGACTGCGCAGCACGCGAAGCTGCTCCTCCGGGCTCTCGAGGACAATATCGGGAAGTTCGAAATGAAATTCGGAGAGATCAAGATCCACGGAGAGGGGCCGGGCGGATTCGGATTTCAGACGATGATGCCCGACGAGAAAGTCCACTGAGGTCCGGGTGCTACAGGATGTACCGGGACAGGTCCGCGTTATCGACGATCCCCCTGAGTCTCGACCGGACCATCTCCCGGTCAACGAGTATCTTCTTCTCCCGCAGCTCGTCAGGCGCGTCGAACAGCACATCCTCCAGCAGCGTCGTCATGATCGTGTGCAGCCGCCGGGCGCCGATGTTCTCCACCTGTTCGTTCGTCCTCGTTGCCAGCGAGGCGATCTCCCGGATGCCGTCCTCGGTGAATGCGACTTCCACACCTTCGGTCGCCAGGAGGGCGGCGTACTGCTTGATGAGGGCGTTCTGGGGGAGCGTGAGGATCTTGACGAAATCGTCTTCGGTCAGGCTGCTGAGCTCGACGCGGATCGGAAACCGCCCCTGCATCTCCGGGATCAGGTCGGAGGGCTTTGCGACATGGAAGGCCCCCGAGGCGATGAACAGAATGTGGTCCGTCTTCACCATGCCGTACTTGGTGCTGACATTGGATCCCTCGACGATGGGGAGGAGGTCGCGCTGGACACCCTCGCGCGAGACGTCCGGTCCGGGACCCTTGGCGCCGGCGATCTTGTCGATCTCGTCGATGAAGACGATCCCCGAATTCTCCAGCCGCTGGAGCGCGTCGCGCACCGCCGCATCGTGATCGATGAGCTTCCCGGCCTCGTCGTTCGTCAGGAGGACCCGCGCCTCCGCGATCGTGACCTTCCGGCGCTTTGATTTCTTCGGCATCAGGTTCCCGAATAAATCCTGCAGATTAACGCCCATTTCTTCGAGGTTCATCGGCCCGATCACCTGCATCAGCGGCCCGCCCCCCATCCCCGCAGGGACGTCCAGCTCGATCGACCGCGTCTCCATCCCGCCGGAGCGGAGCCGTGAGCGGAGTTTTTCCCTGGTCGCCTCGGTCTGCGGATCAGCGGCGGCACCGGAGGGGCCCTCGAATTCCGCCTCCTGCCTCGGATGAGGCGCGGGGAGCAGGATGTCGAGGATCCGCTCTTCGGCCATCGCCTTCGCCTTTTCATTGACCCCCGCCCGACGCTCCGCATTCACCATGGTGACGGCGTACTCGGTGAGGTCGCGAATGATCGATTCGACATCGCGTCCCACGTACCCCACCTCAGTGAATTTCGACGCTTCCACCTTGATGAACGGGGCGCCGGCCAGCTTCGCGAGCCTCCGCGCGATCTCGGTTTTTCCGACGCCGGTCGGCCCGATCATGATGATGTTGTTCGGCATGATCTCCTCCCGGAGCCCGGGGGGCACCTGGAGACGCCTCCAGCGGTTGCGCAGCGCGATCGCGACGGACTTCTTCGCCCTGTCCTGTCCGATGATGTACCTGTCGAGCTCCCGGACGATGTCCCGCGGAGTGAGCTCCCGACCGTCGGGGGGTGCCGGAGTGTCGTTCACAATTCTTCTATGCTGATGTTGTCGTTCGTGTAGATGCAGATGTCCGCCGCGACATGGAGGGACTCCTCCACGATGGTCCTCGCCGGCAGGCCGGAGTGTTTGATCAACATGCGCGCGGCGGCCAGCGCGTAGCTTCCCCCCGAGCCGATGGCGAGGATGCCGTCGTCCGGCTCGATGATTTCGCCCGTTCCCGAGATGACCAGTGACGTCGTCCCGTCGAGGACGGCGAGGAGCGCCTCGAGCTGCCTCAGGTACTTGTCGGTCCGCCAGTCCTTCGCGAGCTCGACGGCCGCGCGCTCCAGGTTCCCCCGGTATTTTTCCAGGTTGTCCTCAAAACGGGTGAACAGCGTGAAGGCGTCGGCGGCCGCCCCCGCGAACCCGGCAAGGACTTTTCCGTTGTACAGCTTCCGGATCTTCTTCGCGCGGTGCTTCATGACCGTCGCCCCGACGGTCACCTGCCCGTCCGAGCCGATGACGGTCTTCCCGTTGTAGGTGAGGCCGATGACAGTGGTGGAGCGGATGATGTCGGTCATGTGCCAGTGGAGATTATGGGTCAGGTGAGTTTGCGGCGAAGGCGCGCGACCGGGATCAGCATGGCTTCCCGGTACTTGGCCACGGTCCTGCGGGCGATGTTCAGCCGGTCGGCGTTCAGGAGCTCGGCGAGCTTGTGATCGCTCAGCGGCTTGAGGGGATCTTCCGCGTCGATAAGCGTCTTCAGCTTCCTCTTGACTTCCTTGTTGGAAACCTCGTCACCGTCCGATGTGCTTATCGAATCGCTGAAGAAATGCCTGAGCGAGAAGACCCCGTAGTCCGTCTGGACGTACTTGCTGTTGACCACCCTGCTGATCGTGGAGATGTCCATCCCGATGACCTCCGAGATATCCTTGTAGATCATCGGCCTCAAGCCTTCGCCGGTCTCGAAGAACTCCCGCTGCTTGTCCACGATCGTGTGCATCACCTTCAGCATCGTTTCCCTCCGCTGGTGGATCGAGCTGATGAACCACTTCGCCGCCTCAAACCTCTGGCGGATGAAGTCTTTCGCCTCCGCGGAAACCCCGTTCTTTTTCCTCTTGGACATCAGCTCTTTATATGCGCGGTTGATCCGCAGGGGAGGTATGTTCCTGTCGTTCAACGTGATGATGAAGTCCTCTTCCGACTTCATGACGATGAAGTCGGGAACGACGTAGTTCTCCTGGGCGGTGATTTCCCCCTCGCCCGGCTTGGGGTTGAGGCGCTGGATCAGCTCAATGACCTTCTTCAGTTCATCGGTGGGAATCGCAAGCTTCTTGCCGAGGTCCTCGAAATGGCGCATCGTGAAATCCTCGTAGAACTCGGTGAGGATACGAAGCGCCAGCGCCTTCACCGCAGGGTCGGCACGGTCCGCTTCGAGCTGGACGATGAGGCACTCCTGCAGTGAACGGCTCCCGATGCCGACGGGGTCGAGCCGCTGGATCTTCCGGAGGACCCCTTCGGCCTTCTCCAGCGTGATCTGCGTCTCGTGCGTCAGGTTGATGTCCTGCACGATGGCCGCCAGGTCGCGCCGCAGGTAGCCGTCCTCGTCGATGTTGCCGATGATCTCCTGTCCCGTGAGCAGCTCCTCGTCGTCGAGGTCGAGAAGTCCGGATTGCTCCAGCAGCCGCTGGTACATCGGCACTGCGTCGGCAAGTGGGAGCTCCTCTTTCTCCTCGTTGTCGTACGGTTCGCGGACCTTGTGGCCGGTCAGCTCGTCGTTCATGAAATCGTCGATGGAATAGGAATCCTCGTCCTTGGTGGACTCCTCCTTCGTCCCGTCCGGCGCTTCCTCCGCGACCTCCGGCTCCTGGGCCGCTTCCTGCTCCTCCTCAAACCCCTCTTCGAGCAGGGGGTTCATCTCGAGCTCCGCCTTGATCTTCTGTTCCAGCGCAAGCGTGGGAAGCTGCAGCATCTTCAGGTATTGCACCTGTTGAGGCGACAGCTTCATCATCATCTTATGCTGGAGCGAGATGTTGAGCATGGATTCCTTACGGTGACTTTTCTGCCCGGCTGTGACACTCGCCGATGAACTTCCGGTACCACGCCTCGCCGTAGCGGCGGATCAGGGGCTCCCGGAGGAACTCGCGAAGGGGGATCTTCTCCGTCTCCCCCTTCCGCCGTCCCGGGGCGCATTCGTCGATCATTTCGTACCGGATGAAGTCCTTCCCGAACTGACGGATGCGCAGAGGAAAGAGATGGCAGGAGAGAGGCTTCCGCCAGTCGGTGAGCCCGTGCTCGAACGCCCGCTCAAAGCTGCACCGGGCAACCCCGTGTTCGAAGTACACGAACACGCATTCCTCCCCGTCGAGGCAGGGGGTGGCGAAGTCTCCGCTCACTCCTTCCGTCAGTCCGGCGGATGCGACGGCACGGATGCTCTTTTCGCCGAGGAATTGCCGCGCGACGGGATAGGCCTTTTCGATCTCCAGCACTTCATCGTCCTCCAGGGGTGCCCCCCGTCCGCCCGGAAGCGTGCAGCATGCGCCATGACAGGAAGGAAGATCGCAGCAGAACGAAACCGTGCCTGCGTCGTCATCGATCACCGCTTCCCCTATCTCGAACATGCGCGCACCCCCAGGTTTCCCCTTCCGATCGATAAAATACTGAATTCCGGGACAACAAGAAAGCGCCCTTTAGAGGCGGACGAACCGCTTCCCGGGGATCTGCCGGACGGCTCCCTTGAATTCCAGCGACAGGAGGTGTACGAGAGCATCGGGGACCGTCATCCGCGCCTCCGCGGCGATCGCGTCGATATGGACAGGATCGTCCCCGAGTGCATCGAGCAATGTGCGTTCGAAAAGGGACAGGTCCGCCGCATCCGGGCGCGCGGCGGGGCGGTTCAGCCCGGTGAGACGCGGCGCGAGCTCCTCCAGGATGTCCTCGACGGTCTCGGTCAGTTTCGCTTTCCCCTCCTTGATGAGCAGGTTGGTCCCGCTCCTCGATGTGGCGGACACCGCCGACGGGACCGCGAACACTTCGCGTCCCTGATCCAGCGCCATCCCGGCCGTGATCATCGCTCCCCCCCCGGGGGGGGTCTCGATGACAAGCGTTGCGAGCGACATGCCGCTGACGATCCGGTTGCGACGGGGGAAATTCGCGGCGTCCGGCTTTGAGCCGAAGGGGAGCTCCGAGAGCACGGCCCCGCACAACGCAATCCTGTCGGCGAGTCCCCTGTTCTCGGACGGATAAATGATGTCGATGCCCGAACCGATGACCGCGAGCGTCCGGTGTCCTGAACGGACCGACGCAGCGTGTGCGGCCGAATCGATACCCCGCGCAAGACCGCTGACGACGGGGAGTCCGACCTGTGCGAGCGCCGTGGCGAATCGTTCCGCCATGAGGATCCCGTAGGGGCTCGGTCTGCGGGTGCCGACCACCGCAATCGAAAGGGAGTCCTCCCCCTGAAGCGTGCCCCGCACAAAAAGGAGAGGAGGAGGGTCGTAGATGTTCCTGAGCGAGGGGGGGTATCCGGAATCCCACAGAGTCACAGCCCTGGCCCCGGCACGATCCGAGCGGGCCCGCTGGTCGTCGGCGAACCGGGCTGCTTCGCCGGCGGCAGCCGAGCGGAAGAATGTGGCGATCGAGGCCGCAGTCTTCTCTTCTATCCCTTCTATCCGGCGAAGCGATCTGGCGGGAGCCGCAGCGACCGCGGCGGCGCTGCCGAACCCCGTCAGGAGGGCCCGGAGCCGGTTCGGTCCGACCCCCGGTATGCGGGAGAGGATGAGGATGTCACGGGGATCGACAGTCATGCCCCTCACCCCGGAAGGTCGATGCCGTCCACGACGGCCACTATCATGCTGTGGACTGGGACGTCCTTCCGGTGGAGCATCTGTGCTGCCGCCTGTCCTTCCTGGACGACGAGAACGGTGTCTCCCGTCCCTGCATCCACGGTATCGAGGGCGAGTATATCGCGACCGGTGGGGGAACCGTCAAGGTCAAGAGGCTGGACGATGAGTATCTTCTGCTCGCGCAGTGTTGCAGATTTCTGGGTCGCGACAATGGTCCCCGTGACTCTGCAGAGTATCATCGCAGACCTGCGAGAGTCTGGATTTCGTCCCGGAATGCCGCGACCACTGCGGCAGCCTGCTCCATCGTGTGCGCTTCGGCGATGATCCGGACGATCGGTTCGGTGTTCGACTTGCGGAGGTGGACCCAGTGGTCCTCAAAATCGATCTTGAGCCCGTCGTCGGTATTGATTTTCCCGTCCCGCTCATGCAGTCTCCTGACCCGGCCGAGGACCTCGTCAGGGGAGACGGAGCCCAGCTCCATTTTCCCCTTCGCGATCTGATAGGAGGGGAGCCGTGCCTTCAGTCCGGAGAGGGTGGTCCCCGAGTCCGACAGGAGCTGGAGAAGAAGTCCGATCCCCACGATCGCATCCCGGCCGAGATGGACGTCGGGGAGTATGACGCCCCCGCTTCCCTCCCCCCCGATCACCGCGCCCGTCTCCTTCATCCGTTTGGCGACGTTGATTTCTCCGACCGGCGTCCGGACGACTTCGGCACCGTGTGCGCGGGCGATGTCATCCACCGCCCGCGTCGTGGAGAGGTTTACGACCACCTTCGCGGGAGGTCCGGAGCGTCGCGCGCCGCGCCGTCCGAGCACAAACTCCACCGCCGAAGCGATCGTGTATTCTTCGCCGTAGGGCTCCCCTTTTTCCGTGATGAGGACGAGGCGGTCCACATCGGGGTCCACGGCAATCCCGAGGTCGGCCTTCTCGGCCCGCACACGCGAGGCGAGACCGGTGAGGTTCTCCGGTATCGGCTCGGGAGTATGGGCGAACACCCCCGAGACGTCGCAGTTGACGGGGATGACATCGCACCCCAGGCGTTCGAGCAACCGGGGGACGATCAACCCTCCGGCCGCGTTCACGCAATCCAGAACGATCCGGAAACGGCGGCTGCGGATCGCCCCGGTGTCCATGAGATCGAGATCCAGGACGGCGTCGATGTGGCGCTCGAGCCATTCCTCTTCCCTGGTGTGACGTCCGAGAGATTCCCACCCGGCATACGCTCCCGGGAGTTCCGCGATGCGCCAGAGCTCCCGGTTTTCGTCCCCGTCGAGGAACATCCCCGTTGAAGCCATGAACTTGAGGCCGTTCCATTGCATGGGGTTGTGGCTCGCCGTGACGGCGATCCCCCCGTCCGCTCCCCCCCGCTCCACCGCGAGCTGGACTGTGGGAGTCGGGCAGATCCCGATTTCCCTCACGTGAATCCCCCGGGCGATCAGTGCGGCCTCGACGAGCGGGACGACGAACGAGCCGGTGCTCCGGCCGTCCCGCCCCAGTATGACGGAGGGGTCGTGAGAATGACGCTTCCCGCAGTACTCGCCGAACGCTCCCGCGTACCGGACGACTGCTTCGGGGGTCAGGGAATCGCCGATGACGCCGCGGATCCCCGAAATGCTGACCATCAGTGGCATGTGAAGACGGATTTGGTTGTTGGTTTTCGAAATCGCACGACTCAATCGGTTCTCAAGGTAGTCAAGGCCTCCCCGAGAATCAAGGATCATCAGGGAGAAGTCTCGTGTCTTGAAAGTCACCCCCGTTTTGGTTACGTTAAAAGAACTTCGCAGGAAATCATGAATACGGACGACGAAAGTGTGTATAGTGTATATCGCGTCACCCCCGCCACTTGCGAATGTCGTGGCGAAGGCCGCCGGAAAATCCGCACGCCCGGGGCGGAGGGGGATCTGTGTACGGTCACCGCTGAGGTCTGCGATTGAAAAACACGCGCGCCCATGATATTCCGGACGGGGTCATCCGCGCGTCATCGGTCGCCGGGGTCTTTTATCCGGCGGACCCCGGCGAACTTTCCCGGACGATCGCCGGAATGATACCCGGGGAGGAACCGGCAGTGTCTCCCGGGATCATGGGGATTATCGCCCCGCATGCCGGCTACCTCTACTCGGGACCGACCGCGGCCCGGGCCTACGGGAGGCTCGCCCGGGGGGGGTATGACACCGTCGTCGTCGTCGCGCCCAGCCACCGTGAGTATTTCGAAGGCGTGTCGGTCTACGACGGGGAGGCATACCGTACGCCGCTGGGAACGGTCCCTGTCGACAGGGACCTCCGCGATGCGGTGATACGGGCGGCCCCCTTTGTGTTCGCATCGGCGGAAGGTCACGGGGAAGAACACGCCGTTGAAGTCCATCTTCCGTTCCTCCAGACTGCGCTCGGGACATTCTCGTTTCTCCCCCTGGTGATCGGTCATCAGACGCCGGAGACCTGCTTCGCGCTGGGAGGGGCACTCGGAGGCCTTCTCCATCACCGGCGGGGACTGATTATCGCGAGCACTGATCTTTCGCATTTTCACAGCGACAGGGAGGCCCGGGAAATTGACGCGGTGGCGATCGGCGATGTCCGCGGGTTCGACCCGCGTGCACTGATGACCCATCTGACGGAAGGCGCGGCCGAGGCTTGCGGGGGAGGACCGGTGGTGGCTGTGATGACTGCCCTGAAAAGCCTCGGGGCGACCCGGTTCGAGGTGATGGAGTATGCGACCTCGGGGGACGTCACCGGGGACCGGCGGAGCGTTGTCGGGTACCTGAGTGCGGTAGCGTTTTGATGAATCGAACGGTGAAAAGCCGCGTTTCGCTCCGCGTCGCCATCGTCGGCGCCGGGAACGTCGGCACGGTCCTCGGGCGCGTGCTCGTGGAGGAGGGGGCCCGGATCACCGCAGTGGTCTCGCGCAGCCGCTCATCGGCCCGGTCGGCCGCATCATTTCTCCGGTGCCGCACATATGCGGACGATCTGACCGCCATCCCGCCGGAGACCGACATCATATTCATCACGACCCCGCACGACGCAGTCGCGGGAGTGGCCTCGGCGCTTGCCCGGCTTGACGGGCTGGAGTTCAGCCGGATGGGCGCCTGCCACGCCTCGGGGATGCTGACTGCATCGGTCCTGAAGCCCCTGGAGGAGCGGGGATCGAGGGTCTTCTCGTTCCACCCGCTGCAGACGTTTCCGCGGGGTTTTCCCCCGCGGCGCATCGTGCCGCTGGCGCGCGGGATCTGGTACGGCGCGGACGGTTCCCGACCGGGCCTCCGGATGGCCCGGCGGCTCGCCGGTGCGCTCCGGGGTCATGTGATCGAAATTCCCCCGGAATTCAGGGAACTGTACCACGCGACGTGCGTGGTGGCGTCCAATCACCTGACGGTGCTCCTTTCGGTGGTGCGGGAAATGTACGGCGGAGTCCGCCCGGAGGGACGGTCCCGCCCCGGGCCCTTCAGACCGATCATCGAGGCGACGATCTTCAATGTCTTTGCGACATCCCCTGCTTCCGCTCTGAGCGGACCCGTTGCCCGCGGCGGCGTCGACACGGTGGCGAAGCACCTGGAGGCGGTGCGCCGGTCTCTCCCCGCGCTCCTGCCGTATTTCACTCGCATGACGCTCGAGACCATACGCCTTGCGGTTGCAGGGGGGACTCTCACGCCGGAACGTCGGGAAGCTCTGGAAAACCTTGTCATGTCGTATACACAGGACCCACCAACAATCGGGAATCGACAGTGAAAGCTCTCATCGCCAGCGGCGGACGCGGGACCCGGCTCCGGCCCATCACCCACACGCGCAACAAGCATCTGATCCCCATCGCCAACAAGCCGATACTCCACTACGCCATCGAGGCGGCGGCGGATGCGGGGATCACGGAGATCGGGATCGTCGTGAACGCGGACAGCAATGAAGTCCCCGATGCCATAGGCAACGGGAGCCGCTGGGGGGTGAAGATCACGTATATCCCGCAGCAGTCCCCCGGGGGGCTTGCCCAGGTGGTCGCGCTGGGGGAGCCTTTCATCGGGAAAGACAGGTTTATTTTTTACCTGGGCGACAACATGGTCGTCGGGGGGGTGAAACGGTTCATCGAAGAATTTGAAAAGAGCGGGTGCAATTGCTTTCTCACGCTGGCGAAGGTGAAGGATCCCGAGCGGTTCGGCGTGCCGGAAATCAGGGACGGGAAGATCGTCTCTGTCGAAGAGAAACCCCGGCATCCGCGAAGCAACTACGCGGTGGCCGGGATTTATCTCTACGACAGCTGCATTTTCGACGCGGTGAAAAACATCGCGCCCAGCGCCCGCGGGGAGCTTGAGATCTCGGATGCCCACCAGTACCTGATACGGAAAGGGAAGAATGTCGGGTATGCGGAGATCACCGGCTGGTGGAAGGACACCGGGAAACCGACGGACCTTCTCGAGGCCAACCGCCTCGTGCTCGACAACATCACCCCTGCCCTGCGGGGAGATGTCGACGAGCGGTCGACCGTTGCGGGAAAGGTCGTGATCGAAAAAGGGGCGCGCATCGTCAACAGCGTCATCCGCGGTCCGGCGATCATCGGCGAAGGGTGCCTTGTGGAGGATTCCTACGTCGGCCCATTCTCTTCCATCGGCAACAATACGACGCTGAAGGGGAGCGAGGTCGAGTACAGCATCATACTCCGCGACTGCAGGATCGCCGACGTCCGGATCCGGCTCGAAGGAAGCATCCTGGGGAACGACGTAGAGATCGTTGAGGCGACGGGAAAACCGCGGGTGCACCGGTTCATGATCGGCGATCAGAGCAGGGTCGAGCTCGTGTGAAGCGTCCCTTTCCGGCCGGGGAGTGCAACGCCCGGCGATTCATTCATCATGCGCCCTCTCAGCCATGGCATACCCGACATTACTCACAGAGGTGGCCGACCGGATAGCGACGGTCACGATCAACCGCCCCGAGAAACTCAACGCCATCAATGCTCAGGCGAAAACCGATCTCCGTGAATGCTTTGCCTCCCTCAAGAGCGACCCCGCGGTGGATGTCGTCATACTCACCGGGGCGGGGGAGAAAGCATTTGTCGCGGGGACCGACATCGGAGAATTGCGCAGCCTGGACAGCGTGGCGGGGAGGGAGTTTGCGGAAAAAGGGGAGTCGGTGTTCGATGGGATCGAGAACCTCGGGAAGCCGGTGATCGCCGCGGTCAACGGGTACGCTCTGGGCGGGGGATGCGAGCTCGCGCTTGCCTGCCACATACGGCTCGCCTCCGGCAATGCGAAGTTTGGACAACCTGAAGTGAA
>Ga0182011_10000734_pt1 | contig 28615 bp, 28 predicted proteins | sample 711E1DmetaG_FD_120481 | JGI IMG/M metagenome (GOLD analysis project Ga0182011, IMG submission 120481) | Permafrost microbial communities from Stordalen Mire, Sweden - 711E1D metaG | ecosystem: Environmental > Terrestrial > Soil > Wetlands > Permafrost | place: Sweden: Stordalen | collected...
GCTGTCCGCGCCAAGGAAGATCGGCAGACCGATCATGCCCTCATTTCCGACTGTTGCCACCTCGGCCCCGAGGCCATCGGCGAAGAGGGCCACGACAGATACCATGCCGCTCAGTGGAAAGTAGGCGTGGTCGATCGTCTGGCCGGGGCTGGCTACCACGTCACCGGGCTCTGCCGAAAAGGACTCGAGGAACGCCTCAAGCCGGACGTATTCCTCGTCCGGGAGCTCCGCCAGGAGGTGGTTGCGGGCGCGATCGTGCTCGGTCATCAGGGTAGACCGAGACGTATTGTTGGGTTTGGGATCTACCCGGGTCAAGGGGCTTGGGCTGGACCCGGGTCCGATCTGCGGCTGGCTCGTGGATCCTGCACATGGTCAGCCGCCGCCGGATCGGCTGCTTCTTGTCCACGCGGTCGCGTAACCCGTCAGCGACTCGACCCGAGCGGCCAGCGCATCGATGGCGAACGGCTTCGCCACGCTACCAGAGCCACCGGCTGCCCAGCCTGGCGGGCCCTTGCCAGCTGCTCGTCCGATCCGCAGTCGGCTGCTGATCTGCCGCTGCTATCTCGACCGTGGCGCTGCCGCGCATGGCTGGTCAGCTCGTGGCGGTCGCGGAAGACGATCCAGGTGGTCTGGCTCGTTCCGTCCGAATCGAGCGGCTTGTGCACGACGATCCGCAGGTCGGGGAAGCGCTCGTGGAGTTTCAACTCCACTGTCTCGGCGGAGCTACGCCGCTGGCCGCCGAGACAGTCGATGGCTGCGCGGATGCCGTTCTCGAACGTCTCGTCCGACGGATAGCAGATCAGGAAGATCGATTCGGCCCCATGCTGCCGCATGTTGCCCCCACATTTGACGGCGTGACCACTACGACGGCTCCGCTTGTCCCTTGCGTCTGCCACATTTCAGGCAGAGGCAAGTTCAGCAGAAGGCTAGAGTCGCAAGGGGCCAAACTCCGACTCCGCCCGTTTGAAGCCGAGCGGGCCAGGTCCCACTGGAGGAAGCTCGGATGGCGCGCTCGGGCATTTTCAGCAGCAACAAGTCGATCCTGATCATCGTGGCCTGCATCTGCTTTGCGATCGCCGTGATCGAGGGCGCCGGGCTGCTCTCGACCGAGAAGATCGACTGGACCGGTCTCGGGCTGTTCTTCGGCTTCCTGTCGTTCCTCTTCTGATACTCGGGTCGGGCCCGGCCGGGCGGCCCGGTCCGCGCGTCGCAAATTGCATTTACGCTCGGCCAGGCGCATGCTCAATGCCTGTCCGACCCCCGTGCCGATGCCTCGGCTTCCGAGACTGCGTCAGGCCGGCAGCAGGACGGAACCCATGAAGCAGTCGATCCTGTTCTGTCGCGCCGCGCGCGGCGCAGAGCGGGCCCAATGACAACGGCGCGAACTACGGGTGTCTGGATCTCGGCAGCGTCGGCGACGGTCCTGCGCCTGGGAACCGAGGGGGTCAGCTTCCGCGAGCAGATCGACTCTCTCGTCCCAGGTCGGCACCGTTCGACGGGACGTCCGCCTACCGCGGACCACCCGGCCGGCGAGGGTCACCGTGACGAGCACATGAGAACCTTCTTCGCCGAGGTTGGGGCTATCGTGCCTGCGGAAGACGACGTTCTACTCCTGGGCGACGGCGAAGTCGTCGAGCATTTTGCCCGCCAAATGGCGGCACTTGACCGCGGCCGCGCTGGCGCTCGACGCGTCCAGGTGGAAAAGAGCGGCCCAATGACCGAACCGCAGTTGCTCGCCAGGATTCGCGCTTTTGCCGGGGTACCGGCAAGGCGGACCCTTCCGAGTTGAGCGAGGAGACCAGCCATGGCAGGTGCGACGACCAACCGCACGAATCGACACGGAACCGATGACGACCGGCTGAATGAGAAGTTCCACTCTCTGCTCCGCGAGGCTGCAGAGAAGCGCGAGGGGCGGGCGCGTACCCAGTCGACCGCAGACGCCGTCGCGGCGAAGCAGGAGTCGGCCGACCTGATCGGCCTGGCCCGAATTCACGGCACGCACAGGCCCCTCTGACGTAGGCCCTCGGAGTCGGAGTCGGAGTCGGAGTCGGAGGCGGGCTTCGGGCTCGGCCCTCCCGTCAGGCCGGGCCGTTGTAGGCTCTGCTCATGCCCGACTTCTACGAGGTGCTCCAGGTCCATCCGTCGGCTGAGCCGGAGGTGATTCGGGCCGCCTACCGAATCCTCGCCCGCAAGTACCACCCCGATCACGGCGGCGACGCGCGGCGGATGATGGCGCTCAACGACGCCTGGGACGTGCTCGGCGATCCGGATCGACGGGCTGCCTATGACGCCACTCGGGCAAATCCAGCCGGTTCGCGGACCGCCACTGCGTCGCGACCAGAGGCGGGCGCCCAGGGGGCGGCCACTGCGACGCCCGGTTCGTACGCCGGCTCCGGAACTTCTGACGCGACGCACGCCGGCCCGCCGCCGGGTCGTCCTTCGGGCACCGTCCTCGACTTCGGCCGGTACGCGGGCTGGTCCCTCGGGGAGATTGCCCGCCATGACCTGGACTACCTGGAATGGCTTCAGCGGGCCACGTTCGGGCGGCGCCACCGTGAGGAAATCGAGGCACTTCTCGCACAGCGCCGGGGGCCTCGGCCCCCTGGGCCGACATCCAGCGAGGCGTGGAAAGGGCGAGGTTAGTCGCACGATCGGGTGCACAACAGACTGAATGGCGCGATCTATCGCGCCATTAGAGCGTCCCTGTCGGGGGGTCAACGCCAGCGTGTCAAGGGCGTCCAGGGGGAATGCTCATCAGTCAGCGAGATCTGCGTTCGCTCCACGGCGCCGTTGGCGCGGCGGGACGGTCGAGGTGCGGCCTCATCTGGCGGCTTACCTCCTCGTCCCGTTCCTTCGTGCTAACCTGCGCCTAGCCTTGGCGGCCGGCCCAGAGAGACCGGTGTACCGGCCCAGAGAGACCGGGAAGGAGACCTGATGAGCACCCGCAAGCCAGACCACCGACCCCCTGAGGTCGGTGGTCTTTTCGTATGACGCAGCCGCGGCACGAGACGCCGCTCCCTGCCGGGGCGTCGCACGCGCCGCCTCGGAAGCAGCCGCCGCTCCCGCGCCCCAGCGCCGTCGTGGACCCCAGGGTCGGCGATCATGGCCCGGCCCTCCTGGCTCTCGAGGACGGCCGAGTGTTCCCCGGCGTCGCCTTCGGCGCGAGATGCTCAGGTCAGGGCGATCTCGTGGTGAACACGAGCCAGACGGGATACCAGGAGATCGCCACGGATCCGAGCTACGCGGGTCAGCTCGTCGTCATGACCTACCCGCTGATCGGCAACTACGGCCGCATTCACTACGACGACCAGTCGGAGCGGCCCTGGCTGCGCGGCCTGATCGTCGCCAACGCTACGGCCGCGGTTCTTGACGATGCCCAACAGCTGGCCACGATGCTGCGTGAGTCTGGCATTCCGGCGATCGCCGGAGTCGATACGCGAGCCCTGGCCCGCCACCTCCGATCGAAGGGCAGTCTGCGCGCTATCGTCACCGAACCGGGTCATACCGACGTGGAGGAAGCGCAGGCGCTGGCCCGCAAGGTGCCCCGCTGGGAGGACCAGGATTTCGTGGCCCAGGTCTCGCCGGAGGCCGCGCGCGACGAAGGCGATGCCTCCGAGGGCGGCCCGCTCGTGGTCATCATCGACTTCGGCCTCAAGACCAACATCATGAGGAGCCTGCGGCGCCGCGGGGCACGGGTTCGGGTCCTGCCGCACACAGCCACGGCCGCAGACGTGCTTGCGCCCGAGGTGGACGGCGTCGTCTTCTCGCCTGGCCCCGGAGACCCCGCCCGACTGGACGGCCCCGTTGCACTGGCCCGCGAGGTCATCGAAGATGGGCGCCCGCTCCTCGGCATCTGCCTGGGCCACCAGATCATCGGTCGCGCGTCCGGAGCCGGGACGCGACGGTTGCCGTTCGGCCACCACGCCGCGAACCACCCCGTGCAGGACCTGGAGACGGGTCTGGTCCAGGTCACCGCCCAGAACCATGAAGTCACTGTTATTGCCGAAACGCTGCCGGCGGCGAGCGGTTTCGTGGTCAGTCAGATCGACCTCAACGACGGGTCGGTGGAGGGGCTGCGCCACGTGACGCTGCCCATCGAAACCGTGCAATACCACCCCGAAGGCGGCCCGGGGCCGCTCGATGCGCTCGCTGTCTTCGACAGGTTCGTCAAGGCGGCCCGAATCCGCCACGGCGGCGCACAGCCCGAGCCCAGCGTCGGCAAGGTCGAGGCGGTTCACCTCGATACCGCCGAACTCAAGCGCCGGCTTGAGGGGATGGACTAGGGAGATAGGAGCGACCGGGGCCGGGCCATGAGAGGAGACGACATGACGCGACAGGATCATGAGCCGCCGTCCGCGACGAACGAATGGGGCTGGCGATTCCACCATATGGGCGTCCCGACTCAGATCCCCAGGCCAGGCGAGCGCTATCTGGCCCAGTTCGGGATGTACGTTTCCGGGTTTCCGGACAGCCCGTACGGCGTGGAATGGATGCGGTTCGATCCCGACAGTCCGATCGCCGAGATCATCAAGACCGTGCCTCATGTCGCGTTCGAGGTCGACGACATCGATCGGGCTCTCGAGGACAAGGAGGTGCTTACCCCGCCGAATTCGCCGTCGGACGGGGTGCGAGCGGCGGTAATCCTCGACAACGGGTGTCCGATCGAACTCATATGGTTTGCCCGGCGCGAAGACGGTCGGGAAGGCTAGACGGGCTCGGGCCGACCTAAACGCCGCCGAGGCCGCCGTCGCGGTGCGCCCTCCGAGCCGGCCGTTCGCGATTGCACCTCAGCTCCGGCTGGTCGGGCACTATTGCCGGATCCAGGCTGTCACGAAATGAGGTGGACGAGATGGCGATGCGGTCCAGCGCCGGCACGATCGACGAGTACATCGCGGAGTTCCCGGCCGAGACGCAAGCTGTGCTGCGGGAGATGCGGGCCCTGATCCGGGCGTCGGCCCCGGACGCGAAGGAAACGATCAGCTACGCGATCCCCACGTTCGACCTGAACGGGCGGCACCTGGTCCACTTCGCCGGCTACGAGCGGCACATCGGCTTCTACCCGATCCCCAGCGGGATCGAGGCGTTCAAAGATGAGTTCAAGCCCTACAAGCAAGGAAAGGGCTCGATCCAGTTCCCGCTCGGCCAGCCACTGCCCAAAGACCTGATCCGCCGCGTCGTGGAGTTCAGGGTCGCCGAGAACGCTGCCCGGACTCGTTGACCGCCTCCCTCGAGTGCACGTGCCTCAGCGATCCAGGCGCGAGACGTCCCGCACGGCGCCTTTGTCGGCCGAGAGGGCCATGGCCGCATAGGCGCGCAATGCCGGCGAGACGGCCCGCTTGCGACTGCGCGGCTTGTAGCCGCCGTTCGACTCGATGCGGGACCGCCGGGCGGCCAGCGTTGCCTCCGGCACGTCCACGCGGATTGAGCGGTTCGGGATGTCGATGGCGATCGTGTCGCCGTCCTCGACCAGCGCAATGGCGCCGCCGGCGGCCGCCTCGGGCGAGACGTGGCCGATGGAAAGCCCCGATGTGCCTCCGGAGAAGCGGCCGTCGGTGACCAGCGCGCAAACCTTCCCCAGGCCCCGGCCGTTGATGTACGAGGTTGGGTAGAGCATCTCCTGCATGCCGGGACCGCCGCGCGGCCCTTCGTAGCGGACCACGACCACGTCGCCGGCCTTGACCCGACCGGCCAGGATCGCTTCGACCGCCTCGTCCTGCGACTCAACGACCACCGCGGGTCCGCTGAAGGTGAGGATCGAGGCGTCGACGCCGGCCGTCTTCACAACGCAGCCGTCTTCCGAGAGGTTGCCGCGGAGGATGGCCAGACCACCGTCGGCGGAGTAGGCGTGAGCGACGTCGCGGATGCAGCCCTTCTCGGCGTCGAGGTCCAGCTCCGGCCAGAGCTTCGACTGCGAGAACGCCTCCGGAGAGCGGACTCCGCCCGGAGCGGCTCGGTAGAGCTCGACTGCCTGAGGGGCCGGCGACGCACCGCGGACGTCCCACTTCCCGAGCCACTCCCCGAGGGAGGCGGCGTGGACGGAGTGCACGTCAGCGTTGAGCAGCCCCGTACGGTTCAACTCGCCCATGATCGCCGGGATGCCGCCCGCGCGATGGACGTCCTCCATCAGGAACGACGAGCTGGGCGCCACCTTGCAGATGCACGGAACGGCGCGCGATCGGGCGTCGATGGCCGCGAGGTCGAAGTCCAGATCCGTCTCGCTGACCGCGGCCAGCAGATGGAGGACCGTGTTGGTGGAACCGCCCATCGCGATGTCCACGGACATCGCGTTCTCGAAGGCGCCAAGTGATGCAATGGAGCGGGGAAGCGCGCTTTCGTCGCCCTCCTCGTAGTAGCGCCGAATCAGCTCGACGATGGTCTGGCCCGTCTTCTCGAAGATCGCCCTGCGGGCGGTATGAGTGGCGACGGTCGTGGCGCTGCCCGGCAGAGCCAATCCGATCGCCTCCACGAGGCAGTTCATCGAGTTCGCGGTGAACATGCCCGAGCAGGAACCGCAGGTCGGGCAGGCCGCTTCTTCGATCAGCGCGAGATCCGCGTCGGAGATGTTCGGGTTGACCGCGTCCGTCATGGCCGAGACGAGGGTCAGGTTCGAGCGGACGGTGCCGTCACTGAGAGTGACCCTGCCGCCCTCCATCGGTCCGCCGGCCACAAAGATGGCGGGGATGTTGAGGCGCAGCGCGGCCATCAGCATGCCGGGTGTGATCTTGTCGCAGGCCGAGATGCAGACCATGGCATCCGCGCAATGGGCATTGACCATGTACTCGACCGAGTCCGCCACAAGGTCGCGCGAGGGCAGCGAGTAGAGCATTCCGCCGTGGCCCATGGCGATGCCGTCGTCGATAGCGATGGTATTGAACTCGCGCGGAACGGCGCCCGCGGCCCTGACCGCGTCGGCGACCACCCGGCCCACCACGTCGAGTTGGGTGTGGCCGGGCACGAACTGCGTGAAGCTGTTGACGATGGCGACGATGGGCTTGCCGATGTCCTCCCGCTCAACGCCGGTGGCGCGGAGCAGGGCTCGGGCGCCCACCATGTTTCGGCCTTGAGTGACGGTGCGCGATCGTAGTTCTGGCATGGCCCCATTCTGTCACCTGGGCGGTTCTCGATCAGCGCCGGGAGGCTCGTGCAAAGTCGGAAGCGGGCGGGCTGACGCGCCGGCCTCCAGGAGAACGCCTATGTTGTCGACTCCGTGTCGGTTGGCGAGCCGACAAGCGTCGTTGCCTGCCCACCGGAGTCTGCGCGGAGGCGGCGGCGAGCCAGGAAGGTCGCCAGCCCCGGCATCGGCCGAGGTTCGCCATCGAGCATCGCGACGAAGGTGTTCCAGCGCTCCGGCGGTAGGACGAAGCTCGCGCGATCAGCGAGCAAGTCGTGAGCAGCGTCGGTGGCGTGGCTGAGCACGAAGGCGCTGACGCTCATGCCGCTAGCCTCAGCCGCCTCGTCGAGGATGTGGCGCTGTTCCTGGCTGACGCGTAGCTCAAGGCGGTCGTTCTTGCGCCCGTCCGTTCGAGACTGCGAGGCAATAACCATGATTCTCCAGGGGTGCGTGCACTGTCCGTACACGCAAGGCCAGTCGGCGACCCGACCACGGTACGCGTGATCCCTTGTCTCCGGCTTATCTCGGCTACCAGCACCATGGCCCTTCCTCGGGGAGGGTGTTGAGGCGCACAGTTGAGGCTCAGCACGACCCGAGATGCGAGAGGTTCGATGACGATCGAGGAGCTAAGGCGCGAGGCGCTACGTCTCGATCCTGAGACGAGGGCGGAGCTTGCGCATGCCCTGCTGAGCAGCCTCGACGACCTGTCGGACGCCGAGATCGAGCGGCTCTGGATCGATGAGGCGGCCCGCCGCGACGCGGAGCTGGACTCCGGCATGGCCCCGTCATCGCCGGCCCAGGATGTCCTCGCTCGGGCTCGGTCGCGCCGGGCGTGAGCCCTCGAGTCGAGTTTCACGAGCTGCCGAACTCGAGCTGAACGAAGCCGCAGACTTCTACGACCTCAGGGATCCCGGGCTTGGCAGTGCCTTCCTAGACGAAGTCGAACGGAGCCTCCGCGAGATCGTCCAGCATCCGGAAGCCGCGGCCGAGGTGCGCGGTGCCGTTCGCAAGCGCATCACCGCCAGCTTCCCGTACTCGATCTTCTACTCCAGCCACGGGGACCAGGTCCGGATCCGGGCGATCGCCCACCAGAAGCGAAGGCCCTTCTACTGGCGAGGCCGGAAGTAGTCAGCGCCCGAGAAGGTTGAGAGCGCTTGCAGCAGGTCTTCGGGGGACCTCTCCGTATCCATCGCCCGTCGCTGGCTCGTGCTAATCTTCGGCTCAACCTTTGCGGCCGGTCCTGTGAGGCCGGCGTACCGGTCCAGAGAGGCCGGGGAGGAGACACGATGAGCGCCTGCAAGCCTGACCACCGAGCCCGCGAGGCCGGTGGCTTTTTTGTATGACGGCTCCGACTTACCCCGTGCCCGTGAACCCGGCTCCGCGTGCTGAGCGCCGCAAGCCCGAGTCGGCGCTGATCATCGGCAGTGGCCCCGTCGTGATCGGCCAGGCGGCCGAGTTCGACTATGCCGGCACGCAAGCATGCCGCGCCCTCAGAGCCGAGGGCGTTCGCACGATCCTGGTCAACTCGAACCCGGCCACGATCATGACCGACGCGGAAGTGGCGGACGCGGTCTACCTGGAGCCACTCACCGTGGAGGCCATCGAGCAGGTGATCGCCAAAGAGCGGCCGGAGGGGCTGCTGGCGGGACTGGGCGGCCAGACGGCGCTCAACCTGGCCGTGGCGCTGGCGAAAGCGGGCGTCCTGGAGAAGTACAACGTCCGGCTCATCGGGACGCCGCTGGAAGCTATCGAAATGGCCGAGGACCGAGAACTGTTCCGCGACCTGCTCGACCGGATCGGCCAGCCGTATGCACCGAGCCACATCGTCGAAGGCGCGACCGACGAGGAACGCGACCACTCGGCCCGCGAGGCGTTGAAGGAGATCGGCCTGCCGGCGATCATTCGCCCGGCGTTCACCCTCGGCGGCACGGGCGGCGGCATCGTCGAGACCGAGGACGCCTACTGGGAGCGGACGCACGCGGGGCTAAGGCTGAGCCCCATCCACCAAGTGATGATCGAGCGCTGTCTCGTGGGCTGGCAGGAGATCGAATACGAGGTCATGCGCGACGCGGACGACACCTGCATCGCCGTCTGCTCGATGGAGAACGTCGACCCGCTGGGCGTCCACACCGGCGACTCGATCGTGATCGCGCCCGTCCAGACGCTGCCGGACCCGGTCCACCAGCGCCTGCGAAGCGCCGCCCTTTCGATCATTCGGGCGCTGGGGGTGGAGGGCGGTTGCAACGTCCAGTTCGCGCTCTCGCCGGACTACACCGACTACGCGGTCATCGAGGTCAACCCGCGCGTCAGCCGGTCGTCGGCGCTGGCGAGCAAAGCGACCGGCTATCCGATCGCGCGCGTCGCGGCCCAGATCGCCGCGGGGCGACGGCTGGCGGAGATCCCCAACGTCGTGACCGGAACGACGGTGGCGGCATTCGAGCCGGCGCTGGACTACGTCGTCGTCAAGCTGCCGCGCTTCCCGTTCGATAAGTTCCCCAACGCCGACCGGACGCTTGGGAGTCAGATGAAGGCGACCGGCGAGGTGATGGCGATCGACCGAACGTTTGGGTCGGCGCTGAACAAGGCCCTGCGCGCGCTCGAACAGGCGGGGGCGGGCTGGTTGGCCGAGAACGCGGGCTGGGGGCCGACGCTCGAGTACCTGATGGAGCCGGCGCCGTCGGAGCCCCAATTCATGCCGATCGACGCGAGCGGCCTGCTGTGCGAGTCCAGGCGCTACGCCGAGCGCGCCGCCTATCCCATCGTCCTGAAGCGCTTCCTCGCCCCATCTGACTCGCGGCTGTGGCGGATCCTGGCCCTGCTGCGGCGTGGAATGCCGGCCGAGACGATCCGCGGCGTGACGGGCATCAGCGCGTGGTTCCTGTGGGAGTTCGAGCGCGCGATCGCGTTGGAGCACGAGGTTCGGCGCTACGGGAAGCGAATCACCGATCCACGGGACGATGAGGCGGCCACTCTCCTGGCGACCGTGAAGCGGGCCGGCTTCGGCGATCGCGAACTGGCGCAGATGGCCGGGGACGGCGTCACCGCCGAGACTGTCCGGCTCGCGCGGATGGAACTTGGCCTGGTCCCGGGCTACGCCATGGTGGACACATGCGCCGCCGAATTTGCGGCGGAGACCCCCTACTTCTACGCCACGTACGCGGCCAGCGGGTCCGAGCCGGAGCTGCCGCCCGTGGAGCGGCCCGCGGCGCTAGTGATCGGCTCGGGCCCGGTCCGGATCGGGCAGGGGATCGAGTTCGACTACTGCGCCGTTCAGGCTGCCGCGGAGCTCAGAGAACAGGGCTGGCAGGCGGTCATGATCAACTCCAACCCTGAAACGGTCTCGACCGACTTCGACGCAAGTTCACGCCTCTACTTCGAGCCACTCGATCCGGAGAGCGTCCGCTCGGTCGTGGAGGCCGAGTCGCCGGTCGGGCTCGACGGCAAGTCGGAGCCGCTCTTAGGCGCTTTCGTCCAGTTCGGAGGCCAGACGCCCCTGAACCTCGCCGCGCCGCTCGCCGCGGCCGGCATCCCGCTGCTCGGCGCAAACCTTGAAACCATCGATCAGGCGGAGGATCGCATTCGCTTCGCAAACCTGGTCGAGGCTGTCGGCATCCCGCAGCCGGAAGGCGGCATGGCCCGATCGATCGAGGAAGCGCTGGCTCTGGCCGAGCAGATCGGCTACCCGGTCATCGTCCGGCCGTCGTTCGTCATCGGTGGCCTCGCGATCGACTTCAGCTATTCGGCCTCCGATCTGGTGGAGCAGCTGGCACGCGCGACCGTCGTCGACCCCGATCGACCGGTCCGGATCGACCGCTATCTCGAAGGCGTCGAAGTCGATGTCGACGCGATCTCCGATGGCGAATCGGTCCTGATCCCCGGACTGCTCGAGCACATCGAACGGGCAGGTGTCCATTCGGGCGACTCGGTCGGCATGTTCCCGCCGCAGACGGTCAGTCGGTCGGACCAGGGGCTGATCGTGGCCGCCATGGACCGGATCGTCCGGGCGCTCGACGTGCATGGCCTGGTGAATGCCCAATTCATCGTCCGCGACGATGGCGTCTACCTGATCGAGGTCAACCCGCGCGCCAGCCGCACGGTGCCGTTCATGAGCAAGGTTACCGGCGTGCCGATGGTCAAGCTGGCGGTTCGGATCGCGCTGGGCGAGAAGCTGACGGAGATGGGGTGGGGGAACGGCCTGCTGGCCACGCCGCAGCTGGTTGCGGTCAAGGCCCCGGCCTTCTCGACGGCCAAGCTCCGCGGCGTGGACCCGAGCGTCGGGCCGGGGATGCAGTCCACGGGCGAGGTCATCGGCCTGCACACCGATCCGCGAGTGGCGCTCGCCAAGGCGATGCAGGGCGCGGCGCTGATCCCGCCACGGCCGGGCGCCGAAGGGGCGCTGGCGCTGGTTTCGGTCGCCGAGCGCGACCTGCCACTGCTGTCGCGTGTGGCCGCGGCTCTGGCCCGGGCCGGTTACCGCTTCGCCGCCACTGAGGGCACCGCCGCAGCCCTGGCCCATCTGGGCTACGAGGCGCAGGTCGTGGCCAAGGTCGGGCAGCCGCCCGTTGCCGGGCGCGTGTCAATCCTGGAACTGATCAACAGCGACAAGGTTCGGCTCGTGGTCAACACGCCGTCGCCCAAATCCGGCCCGGTCCGAGACGCAGCAGAGATCCGCCTGGCCGCGACCGCCATGGGCATTCTGTGCCTGACCGCCATCGAGACGGCCGTCGCCGCGGCCGAGGCGCTGGATCCGGACCTGCGCGAGCGGCTCGCGGAGGTCCGCTCCCTGGGTGAGTGGGTGCCTGAGCCCGGCAAGCCGAGGCGCGCGATCTCGTTCGGGTAGCTGCAGCTTCGCCGGCGGCAACCCCGTGGCCGCAGGCCACGCCGTCGAGGATCAGGCGTGGTCGAGCAGCGCCGGGGCTTCCGTCGGAATCGGCACGGGAACGGTTTCTTTGGGTGCGGTCTTGTCTGTGCCGCGGAACCAGGTCCACAGCAGCGCCGTGGCAACGCTGTACAGGACGATGATCGTGACGAAGTCCACTGCATAGCCTGCCGTGAAACCGAGCCTGGCCTGCAATGCGCTGTAGTAGAGCGGCGCGATCGTCCATCCGAGCGACCACAGCATTGTCATCCCTGCGGCGAGAGTTGCACGTTCGGCGGGAGTGACTCGCTCCATTGAGAAGGCGTCGAAGATCGGGCTACCGGCGTTCATCAGCGAGTTGCGCACGGTCAGGGCCACGATGACGGTCCACAGCGCCGGCGAGAATCCCAGAACTACCAGGAATGGGATGCTGGCCCCCTGAACCAGCACGATCGATCGGATCCGCCCGAATCGGCTCGCCAGGGCCGGTTGGGCCAGGATCGCGGCCGCCGTGCCAAGGCTGGTTACCGCAAAGACCACATTGATCTCGGCTAGGGTCAGGCTGAACTTGGTCTGGATGAATACGTTCAGGAATGGGATCAGCTGGCCGGCGCCGAGAGACGTCAGGAAGCCAGGCAGAAGCAGCCGGAAGAAGAGGTTGCGGTCCAAGATCACCAGCCCGAACCGGCCGGGCCTGCGGTGGCGCTCACGCTCGGGCGCGGGTCGGTCGCTGGCGAGCAAATAGACGGTTCCCAGCGAGACGACGCCCAGGACCGCCACGCCTACGAGCAGAATCTGATACGGCGCCGCCGTGGAAGTTAGGCCAAGATGCGCGGCGAGCGCGGTCGCGGCCTGACCGCCGACAACGGCCGAGGCAATAGAAGTGATGAATCCGAGTGCGGACCAGAACGCGAAGTACTCGTTTCGCTGCTCGGGCAGAGTGTGCTCGGCGATGAACGGTATCTGGACTACGGCCACGATCTGCGACCCGGCGCCCATCATGACCACGCCAACGAGTACCAGCGGTCTCTGCCCCGGCAGGAACGCGAGAAACGCCACCGCAGCCAGCGCCATGCCCGCCGCCATCAAGGTGCGGCGGCCCAGCCGATCGGAGAGGGCACTGGCGGGAAGCGCGACCAGCACGCCCGCCAGCTGCGAAACCGAGAGCAGCAATCCGATCGTGGGGCGGTCCAGCCCGATCGACTCGAGGTATAGGTTGAAGTCGATCCAGTACAGGCTCAGGGCCGCGCCGAAGACGATCGTCGTGAGCAGGAAGAGCCGGGCGTCTCGGCTGAACCCCGTGAAGCTACGCAGATAGCGGGCAAGGGAGCGGCTCATGCCGCCCCCGCGAGCCTACCATCGCTCGACGGCGATCTGTCAGGCCATGTCCGGGCAGGGTTCGTTGCAGGGCGCGTCACCGCCGGCAAGAGTACGCCGGACGAACGCAACAAGCCCCGCGGCGCGTCTACCGTAATCGGAGAGGAGCCGCGTCGACGCCCCGTCGCTGCGTGCGCGGCGAGTCGTAGGGGTGAGATTCCATGGATCGGCTTGGCTGAACAAATCCGACTGCCGTAGCTTAGCCAGCCAGACGCGCTGCTCGGGTGTTTGTCGCCACATGGGCCGATGTTCCTCCTGGCGTGTCTCGACGTTACCGTCGACTGGAAGCGGTTCCACGGGCGTCCAAGACCGCCGCGGCCGCAGATATTCGCACGGTCAACGCTGACGGGGGTGGCGCGAGGGGCGGGAGTGGCGCGAGGGGCGGAGGCGGCGCTCTTCGGCGGCGGCGCCGGTGCCGTTGGCGCGGGCCGAAATGGCCGGTACCCACAATAGAGCCGCGACACGCTCAGGTCTCGTCGGTTGCGTATGGCGGGTCACATTCCCAGTCGGCTAGGAGAGCGCCGTCTTCCAGCGCGGTTGCGTTGCCTGCGCCGGAGGGGAGGGGAGTGCCCAGTCGGAACTCAGCTGGCCGACCAAGGAGTGGCGCCCCCAAAATCGGGATGCGCCGGCGCTGCCCGCGACTGCAACCTTGACGGCCCCTACAATGCCAGCACTGTCGTGAACGCCGCGCACCGAGCCGTGCCGCCCCTGAGGAGTTGAACCCATGACCGTTCCAGCCGTCAGGTTCACCGACGAGCGCCTGGCGAACGGCCTGCGCCTGATCGTCGCCGAAGACCATCTCGCGCCCGTGGTCGCGGTCTGCATCTGGTACAACGTCGGCTCCAAGAACGAGATGCCGGGCAAGACCGGCTTCGCCCATCTCTTCGAGCACGTCATGTTCCAGGGCTCGGGCCATGTGGCCAAGACCGAGCACATGGCCCTGGTCCAGGCCGCCGGCGGGACGCTGAACGGGACCACCTTCTTCGACCGGACTAACTACTTCGAAACGGTCCCGAGCCACCAGCTGGAGCTGGCGCTGTGGCTCGAGGCGGACCGGATGGGCACGCTGCTGTCCGCGCTCAACCAGGAGAACCTGGACAACCAGCGCGACGTCGTGAAGAACGAGAAGCGTTCCTCCTACGACAACCGGCCGTATGGCGACTGGTTCCACAAGCTGCAAGAGCATGTCTTCCCGCCGGAGCACCCGTACCACCATCCGGTGATAGGGTCGATGGAGGATCTCGACGCGGCGTCCCTGGAGGACGTCGCCGGGTTCTTTCGGACCTACTACGCACCGAACAACGCGGTGCTGGCGATCGTAGGAGATGTGGAGTCGGCCCAGGCGCGGGCCTGGGTCCAGCGCTATTTCGGCGAGATTCCTGCGAACCCGGCTATCCCGCGGCTCGGGGACATGAGCCTGCCGCCGGTGCTGGGTGCGGAGAGTCGCGAGACCGTGGAGGAGCGCGTGCCGCTGCCGCGCCTGTTCTTCGGTTTCCGAGCGCCGGTCATCTCCGATCCGCGCTACGACGCACTGGAGTTGGCGGCGCAGATCCTCGCCGGCGGCAAGGGCAGTCGCCTGTATCGGCGACTCGTACGTGAGGAGCGGATCGCGCAGGACGTGGCCTTCTTCGCGCTCGGCCTGATAGGCGGGGCATCATTGGTGGCCGGCCAGGCGACGGTTCGACCGGGCGTCGATCCGGCGGTGGTTGAGCGCGCCTTCGAAGAGGAGCTCGAGAAGATCAGCCGCGAGCCGGTGACCGACGACGAACTCGCCCGAGCCCGCGCCTTGATCGAGACATACGAACTCGAGGCACTCCAGCGGGTGGACGAGCGAGCGGATCGGTTGGCCATGTATGCCACGCTGCTCGACGACCCGGACATGATCAACCGCCAGCTGGAACGATACCTGGCTGTGACCGCTGCCGACATCCAGGCAGCGGCCGCCGAGGTGCTCCGTCCCGACAACCGGGCCGTGCTGACCTACATGCCTGCCGTCGACGCCACGGCCGGCACCACTGACGAGGAGACCGCGGCGTGACGCTCGAAGAGATCCTGGCCGCGCGTCCGTCCCCCGGCCAGCCAAGGACGTACGAGTTCCCGCATTTCCAGCGGACCGTTCTGGCCTCGGGCTTGCAGGTCATCTTCGTCGATGTGCCGGATCGGCCGCTGGTGTCGGCCAATCTGTTGATCAAGCGAGGAGCCGCCGACGAGCCCCGCGATGTCGCCGGCGCCACGATTCTGACCGCGCGAGCGATGACTGAGGGCACGGAGCGATATCCCGGCGTGGGACTGCTCGAGGCTGCCGAGCGGCTGGGAGCGACCCTTCATGTCGATGCCAGCTGGGATGCCTTCACGGCTTCCGTCGAGGTCGCAGCTAGTCGACTCGGAGCCGCGCTGGAGCTGCTCGCCGAACTTGTCGAGCGGCCGACTTTCCCAGAGTCGGACGTGGTCCGCCTTCGCGAGGAGCGCCTGAACGACCTGCTACAGGTCAAGGCGGATCCGCGCCGGCGGGTGGATCAGGCATTCACCGCCACGATCTACACCGCGGATTCGCCGTACGGCAGGTCCGCCGGTGGGGACGAGGAAACGGTTCCGCGGTTGACTCCGGACATCCTGCGCGGCATTCATCGGAAGGTGCTCGATCCGGCCCGGACGGCCATCGTGATCGGCGGCGGCCTGGCGGGACTGAATGTGCCGCGAATGGTCGAGGAGGCCCTGGGGTCGTTTGGCGATGGTGCGGCCACAACGGGCGCGCCGGCCGCGATTGTCCCTGCGCCTCGAGCGGACTCCGCGGTCGATCGCCCGATCGTGCGCTTCTACCACCGGCCCGGCTCGGTGCAGACCGAGTTGCGGATCGGCCACGTCGGGCTGCCCAGGCGGGTGCCGGACTTCCACGCCGTGCAGGTGATGGCCGCGATCCTGGGTGGCCTCTTCAACTCGCGACTGCAGATGAACCTGCGCGAGGACAAGGGCTACACCTACGGCATCGGCGCGGGCTTCGACATGCGCCGCGGCGCGGGCCCGTTCTCGGTCCGCACCGCTGTTCAGACGCCGGCGACCGTTCCCTCGATCAGGGAGTCGCTCGCGGAGCTGCGCCGCATCCGAGAGGCCGCGGTCACTCGGGCCGAACTGGCTGCTGCTCGTGACTACCTGGTCGGGGTCTTTCCGCTGCGGTTCGAGACGCCCGGAGCGGTGGTTGCCGCATTGGGCGGGCTCTATGTCCACGATCTTCCCGATGACGAGCTGGCTCGCTACCGACGGGAGATCGAGGCGGTCACTGTCGAAGCCATCCAAAAGGCGGCGCAGGACCACATCCACCCGGACAGGATCGCGATCGTGGCCGTCGGCGACGCAGATGTGGTGGCGTCCGAGCTCGAGGCCGCCGGGTTCGGCGAGCTCGAGGTGATCACCGACGAGGTGCCCGACGAGGCCGTCGAGTCCGATGAGGCAGCTTCGGCCGACGAGGGTGCGGAGTGATCGTTGTCGTCGGTCTGCCGGCCTATGCCGACTCGCCCGACGGCGAGAGATGCGCCGGCGGCCTGGTCGTGGAGGTGGCCGCCGCAGCCCGGCGTCGGGGCGGCACGGTTGAACTGGTCGGCAAGGTGGGCAACGACGGAGCCGGGGACGCCGTGGTGGTTGCCCTGGGCCGGCTCGGGGTTGGCCATGCGGCGCTGTTGAGGGACCCTGCGCTGCCAACTCCGGTTCTGGTGGCCGCGGCCGCGGACGACGACGCCGCGGAAGTGGACGCCGATGGCCCCGAGGCGAGGCTCTTCCCCGAGGCGAGGCTCCTCCCCGAGGACGCCGCCGCTCGGCCGGCGCTGGACGCCGCGGACATCGACTTGGCTCTGAAGTTCCTACCCGGGGCCAGCGTGATAGCACTCGCGGAGGCACTCCCCGAGGCAGCGGTCACGGTCGCGGTTGAGGGAGCCGCCTTCGCCGGTGCCCGCCTCATCGTTCTGGTGCCCTCCGGCGCCACGCCCCCGACGGTCCCGGCCGAAGCCACGGTTCTCGAAGCTCCGTTCGACGACGACGGTTCGTTCGGCCGGCTTGTAGGCATCTTCGCCGGTGCCCTCGACGCGGGAGTTGAGCCCGCAGCCGCGTTCGCGGAGGCAGTCGCCGCCGCAGGCTGGGAGCCCGTCGCCGAGTAGTCTCGATCGGGCGCGTCCAGGCCTTGCCGTCGGGCGCGCCACTCGGATCCCCGCTTCCTGTAGAGTGCCGGGCTATGGATCGCGCTACTGACGGGCTTCAAACCAACGGGATCGGCGGGCTGCCGCCCGGGTTCGAATTGGCGGCTGGGACGCCACTCGATCGGGCGACGGCGATGGCCGCTATCTCCCAGGCTGACGACCTGATGGAGCAGAACGAGGCCCAGGAGGCTCTGGCGCTGTACTCGCGAGCCACCTCAATCTCCGACCGTGACGTCGCTGCCGCCGGGCACTACGGGGTGGGCAACGCTCTGTACCGGCTCGACCGCGAAACGGAAGCACGGGATGCGTGGCTACGAGCGACGACCTTCGGTGAGACGCCCGTTACGTACCGGGCCTGGCGTCAGGTTGCGGCGGCTCGCGTCCGCGAGGGAGACCTCCGCGGCGCCGTCGAGGCATACCACCAGTGCGAGCGGCGTGCCCCCCACCAGGATCGCGCGGAGATAGCCTCTCGACTGGGCTGGCTCAACAAGGAGTCCGGCAACACGGGGGCGGCCAATCGCTATTTCGCCCGCAGCCGCGGCCAGACGCTGCCGCCCTTCATGACATACCTGATCATCGTGGTTACGGCCGTGACTTCGCTCTCGGCGATGTCGGGCGCAATCGTTCAGGGCTACCTCGACCCAGCATCTCTGGAAGGCCAGCTGGGCCTTCATCCGCTGTTTGTGGCTCACGGCGAGTACTACCGGCTCCTTTCGGTGACGCTCGTCCACGACCCGACCAGCCTCCTGCACCTCCTTTTCAACATGTACGCGCTCTGGTTCGCTGGACAGCTGGTCGAGCGGATGTACGGATCGTGGGCGATGGCGGTCATGTACGCGGTCTGCGGGATCGCCGCCAGCGCCACCAGCTACGCATTTGGGCCGCTGGGCTGGAGCGTCGGGGCGTCCGGGGCGATCTTCGGACTGTTCGGCGTGATCCTCGTCGCGACGCGCTTTCACCACGCCATCCTCGACGCCCAGTCTCGATCGATCGCCGGGCAGATCGGCCTCCTGATCGTCATCAACCTCGCCATCGGATTTTCGGGAGTGCTGAACGTCGACAACTACGCTCACGTCGGCGGGCTCATCGCCGGAATGTGGCTGGGTGTTGTCCTGCCACCGAGCCAGGTTCAGACGCTGGCATCGGTCTGGCAGTCCCCTCGCGGCGTGAAGTCGCCGGGTCAGGCCATGGCATTGCGCGTAGTCGGCGTGGCGGCCCTGGCCGCGGTTGTCGGCGGGATCATCGCCTACGGCACGGTCACCTGGCAGGCGAACAACCTGTACCGCCAGTACTGGTCCGCACCGGCCGCCGCTCCGTCCGTGCGGGTTGTCGCATCCGCACTGGGGCCCGGTCCGGTCATCGCGCTGGTCGACGCCCGCTGACCTGCCTCAGGCTAGGTCTTCGCGCCACCCGAAGCGGTCGAGCACTCGATACATGTTGCGGCGATTGAGCCGCGATCGATCGGGCGGCCAGGCGATGTCCTCCCGCTCCATTGGAAGTTCGAGCGAGACGGCGCGGCGCGGCGCGGGCATCTCGATGTCGTGTGTGCCGGCTTCGACTGCCTCGCCGGCGTCCGGAGCCTCGCCAACGTCCGGAGCCTCGCCGGCGGCCGACTCTTCGGGCCCGTCCCGCTCCTCGTTCTCAACGTACTCGGCGCCTTCCGGCTCGGTGCCGGCACGGAGCCGGAGCGTCCACCACACGTCGAGCCAGGCCGGCGTGACGAAGTGTTCGTCGAGCGGACCCAGTTCGCGGTAGTCCGAGCGGCGGAACGCGAGCCACGCGCCTTCGATGGCCGTGGCTTCGGCCGCGGTTTCTTGATTGGTTCCGGCCGCGGGCTCGCGGCGCAGGCCAGTCGGGCGGAGCGGACCCGACTCCGCGGCGTACAGCCCGAAGCCCCCGGCGGCTGCGACCGCGCGCCGATAGGCGGCGACGGGTTCGCCCAGCGCGGCCGCCAGTGGAGTCAGCGCGTCGCCGGTGGGCCAGGCAGTGGCGTCGGCGAGCAGCACGAACTCGCCCGCCGCGCGGCGCAGCCCGATGTTAACTGCCGCCGCGTACCCGAGCCGGGTCGAGGTGCGGAGCAACTCCGGCACGATGCCGGCGATCGGGGCGCGGTCCGGAGTCTCGGAGCCAAGGGCCGCGACCTGGGCGTCGCTCGGGTCGTTGGCCACGACCACGACGCCCGTTCCGGCCGGGGCGTGGGCGCGCAATGCGGCCAGGAGCCGCGAAACTCGGTCGGGCTGCTCTGAGGCCACGACGACGACCGTCCATGTGGTTGTGGCCGGAGAAACGAGAAGCGAAGGTACTGCCGCCGCCGAGCCATACTGCAACTTTCCGTCCAGCTCCACGGTTGCCGGAGCCGCTGGGGTCACGCTGGTTCGGTTGCCGTGATCGACCACACGCCAGCCGGCAGCCTCGATCTCCGCTTTCAGCGCGTCCGCCCGAGTCCAGTCGCGGCGAGCGCGGGCCTCGGTCCGTTCGCGAACCAGATGCGTGATCTGCGCCGGAGGTGCGGTCGGGTAGGTCAGGTCATTCACGCAGCGAAGGATAGCGGCGCGCCGGGTTCTACCGCCCTGGCGTCGAGGGCTCTGTCTCCAGCTCGGTGTCCTTCGCGTCCTTCGCGGTCGTGATCGCCGGCGCGACCGGCATCAGGAAGCTGACGCGAGCGCCGTGCGGGGCAACGTTCTCCGCCCAGGCGTCGCCGCCGTGAGCCCTTGCCATCTCTCGTACGATCGCCAGCCCAAGCCCGGATCCGCTGCCGGCCCGCGATGGATCGGCCCGAAAGAATCGCTCAAACACCTTCTCGGTGGTTCCAGGCGGAAAGCCCGGCCCATCGTCGGTGACGCTCATGGAGATTCCGGGCGGACGGCCGGGGAGCGTGAGGGGCGCAGCCCGCAGCCAGACATTGCCGCCCTTGGGCAGCACGGACAGGGCGTTGTCGACCAGGTTCTGGAGGATTCGTTCGACCGCGAGTCGATCGCCGGTAAAGACCAGTTCGGGCTCGCCGGGGGCGGCGCCGGCGACTTCCATCGCGACGCCCTGAGTCGCGGCCCTGCCCTCGAACCGGGTCGCAGCCTCGCGAATGAGCGCCGAGGCGTCGAGGATCTCAGGGCGCAGCGCGGCCGGCCCGTCGCGCAGTCGTTCGACGACCCCCAGCTCGCCGACCAGTCGCTCGAGACGTTGCGCCTCTTCGGCGATGGTCCGCGCTGCGGCTACGGCCCGGTCGCCGGTCGCCGTCCCATCGGCGATCGCCTCCGCGAATCCGCCGATGCTGGTGAGCGGAGTTCGCAGGTCGTGACGCAGGTTGGCCAGCATCTGCGATTCCTCGTGCCGCGTCGAGGCCAGTTCTTGCGCCATGGCATTGAACCGTTCTGTCAGAACCCTGACCTCCGTTGGGCCTTCTAGTGGTAAGGGCTGCTGACTCGTGCTCGTCGGCAGATCTCGTGCCGCCTGGGCGAGCCGCCGCATCGGACCCGCGATCGACCGCGAAAGCAGCCAGGCGATCGGCAGGCCGAGCAGCAGAAGAACGATCACGATGATCCCGAGCGTTCGGATTATGTCGTCCAGGGCAAGTTGGGCAGACGTGTCAGGCACGGCGAAGACGAACTTGTAGCCGCCCGTCACGCCAGCGCTCGATTCGACATAGACGTAGGGCTGGCCGCCAACCTTGTACGTGTCGACCACGTTCTTCACGCCGTTCGGCGCAAGCGAAGGCATGGTGGTATCCGGCGGAATGCCGGCGATTATGCCCACGGCGCCGCGTGGGCCCTGAACCAGCACGAAGCCGCCCGCGTCCACGATAGGTGTGGTCAGGTTCTTGATCCGTTGTTCCAGCCCGCGCTGGGCCGAAACGGGGTTGGCCTGGAGGCTGGCGGTGACGACGACAACCTGGTGGCTAAGCGATTGCTTGATGCTGTCCCGATGTGCGTCGCGAAGGACGACGAATAGCGACGCGCTCACCGTGACAAGCATCGCGACACCGAGCACGGCGAACGCCAGGAAGACGCGCTTAGTGAGGCCGCGGGGGAGCATCCTCAGTCAGTCCGCGGTGTCGGCGGCGGCGGCGCCGAAGGGGCCGATGCGGCCTCGCGAGGCGGCGGCACGAGCCGGTAGCCGATGCCACGGACCGTCTCAACCTGCGGGCCGTCGTCCCCGAGCTTCTTGCGGACTTCGGCGACGTGGACGTCCACCGTTCGTGTCTCGCCGGGGAAGTCCGTGCCCCACACGTCTTCGAGCAGCGCGTCGCGGCTGAGCACGACGCCCGGATCTCGCGCCAGGGCGGAGAGCAGGTCGAACTCGCGGGCTCGCAGCTCCAGGTGCCGGGCGCCAACCGAGGCCTCGCGGCGCCGCGGGTCGATGCGCAGCTCGCCGACCTGGATCGGCCGCCCGCCCCGGGCCGTGGCGTCGGTGCGCCGCAGGATGGCCTTGACCCGGGCCACGAGAGCTCGAGGGTTGAACGGCTTCGTCACGTAGTCGTCGGCACCCAACTCCAGCCCGACGATCGCGTCTACATCCTCCGACCGGGCCGTCAGCATCAAGATCGGAACGTCGCCCCGGCGCCGCAGCTCACGGCAGACCTCGAAGCCGTCCATCTTGGGCAGCATCAAATCCAGAACCACAAGATCCGGACCGCTGCGCTCGTACTGAACGAGGGCCTGCTCGCCGTCGCTCGCGGCGACGACGTTGAAGCCTTCCTTCTCCAGGTACAGCCGGACCAGTTCGACGATGTTGCGCTCGTCGTCGACCACGAGGACGGTCTTCACCCGAGGAGCATACGTCGGCCGGTGCCGGGCTTGTCGTGGCTGTGTAAGCGCGGTGTAAGCCGGACAGCAGCCAAGCTCGTAATCCCGCCCCGGTGCCTAACCCGCTACGATGTCGCGGCCGCGCCTTGGCGACCGCCACATTCGCCGGCGCACATCGAGGAGGAACGATGCATCTCTCCGGAGAAACCGAGATCGTGGCGACCCGCCAGCGTGTCTGGGAGACCATCAGCAACCCGAATAGGGCGGCCGCCTCGAATTCGTCCGGCCAGGCCCAGGTCGAAAAGATAGACGACCGGCACTACAAGGTCACGGTCTCCGCGCCGGGAGGCGTCATGCCGATGAACATCGTCCTCGACCTGCAGATAACCGAGCTCGATGAACCGAAGCGCATCGCCGCCAAGATCGAGGGCGCCATCATGGGCGGCCCGATCAACGGCACGGGATCGATCGAGCTGGCCGAACTCGGACCCAAGCTGACCCGCCTGACGTGGGTTGCCGACGCGACGCTCGGCGGCATGCTTGGCGGTTTCGAACCGATGATCCAGGCGCCGATGCAGCAGTCGGCGGAAAAGGGCTTCGAATCGCTCAAGGAGCGTCTCGAGGCCGAGGAAGCGGCTGGGGCCTAGTTACCTGCGGGTGTAGATCCCGGTCAGCGTCGTCTGGCCGAGGCTCTTCGACGCAACGGCCGCTCGCACGTCTGCCGCCGATGGCGCTCCGCTCAACACGAGTCGTGACGACAGCGCCCAGAGCGTGAACCGGTAGTGGTGGGGTCCGCTGGGTGGACAGGGGCCACCGTAGCCGGTCCGGCCGAAGTCGTTGCGACCCTGCGGCGGGAAGTCGTTGGCCTGCAGACCCTCGCGCAAAGAGCCACTCGATGCTCCCGGGATGTCGTACATGACCCAATGGGTGAAGCCGCGGGCGTCGGGATCGTCCACGATCAGCGCCAGAGAGGCGGTTCCACGCGGTGCGCCCTCCCAGTCCAGCGCGGGCGAGATGTCGGAGCCGTCGCACGTGTGGCGGATCGGGATGGCGCCGCCCTCATCGAAGCTCGGGCTCGTGAGCACGAAACCGGCCATGTCTGTCTCCCTGGAATCGACTGCCGGGTCGGCAGACGCCCCGGCTCCGGTCGAGCATGAGGCACAGGTAAGCGCCAGGGCAAGAGCGAACGCGCGGGCCGGCCCTAGATTGCGATTGCCACCCGTGCGCCGCAGGATGGAATGGTGGGGCGGAGCGGTCAAGACTCCGCCGGCTGGACTGTGCAGGCGCTCTCGATCTCGTCGCCCAAGAGTCGCATGAAGGCCTCGGCCGCCAACAGCGTCGCCTCGTCCTTGAAGCCGGTCTCGCCTCGTGAGAGGCGGCAGTACTCCGCCTCATCGATAAGCGAGGCCCATTCCGGCATCTGCGACCCGACCCATCCCGCCCCTTCGCGTTTCGAGCAGGGGCGGGCGGACAGGATCGTGCAGAGTGCCCGGCACATGGTCAGTACGGCATAGGCTCGGGCGGCGGGCGCCGCATCTCGGAGGCTGCGGCCTCGGACTTCGCGGGCATAGCGGGCCGTAGCGGCGATGAACTCGGGCCAGGAAATGGCGGGGATCAAGCCAGCGGGACAGGACCCGAAGAGCGTAACGCCTGTCTCGCGGACAAGGTAGAAGTTCTGGAGCCACTGTTCCACGCCGTCGCGGACATGGAATGGTTCCCCGGGGCTGATGACGCCGAGCAGCCCGCCGGATCGGAACTGGGCCAGTGTTTCGCGACCGACACAGACGATCTCGAGCCGGTCGTCCCACTCGGGATGGAGTTCCACGAAGGCGCGGTGAAAGGCCGAGACGGTGGCGAGGTCTGTTTCCGACCCGTCGCGGGCGGTGACCGCCAGGAGGTCGACATCGCTGACGCCTTCGTCGAAGTCGCCCGCGACCGACGACCCGTACAGGTACAAGGCCACCAGGTCGGCCCCAAGTGCGGATCGCAGGCCGGCAGTCAGTTCCTGGGCGAAGGCTTCGATGGGTCGATCGGTGGTCACGAGCTGAGGCTCGGTGGACCCGGCGTTCGCGTCAATGGGTCGGCCTCAGCGATCCCGCCAGCCATCGTTCTTGCGCCGCGCGCGTGCGTGAGCCGCGACCTCGATCGCCTTGAAGAACTGTCGCTTCGTCTCCCGTCGGTCGGCCTCGGACGGCTGGCCGGCGAGTTCCTCTCCGAGCTTGCGATAGCTCTCCAGCCGGGTTTCGTCGAGCCGCCCGTCGGCGACCGCAGCCCGAACCGCGCAGCCGGGCTCGTTTCCGTGCCCGCAGTTCCGGTAGCGGCAGCGGTCGGCCAGATCGAGGATCTCGGTGAACGTGTCGGCCAGACCCTCGTCCGCATCCCAGAGCCCGATCTCGCGGACGCCCGGCGTGTCGAGCATCATTGCGCCGCCAGGAAGGCGAAAGAGTTCGCGGTGGCTCGTGGTGTGACGGCCGCGTCCGTCGCCTTCGCGAATCTCGCGGGTCGCCATCAGGTCCTCGCCTGCAAGACGGTTGAGGAGCGTTGATTTGCCGACCCCGGAAGAGCCCACGAGTGCGATGGTCTGGCCGCGGACGAGCCACTGCCGGAGTCCCTCGACGCCTTCGCCCGTATGAGAACTCAAAGCCACAACGTGGATGTGCAGTTCATCGGCGAGCCGCTCAACCGTCGTCGCCCCATCTTCAACGAGATCGTCCTTGGTCAGCAGCAGAACCGGTTCCGCTCCGGATTCGCGGGCCATCGCCACGTACCGCTCGAGGCGGCGCGGGTTCAGGTCGGCGTTGAGCGAGGTGGTTATGAAGAGGGTGTCGACGTTGGCCGCGACCGTCTGTGAGCCCACTCGAGAACCCGGCGCTCGCCTCACGAACGCGGAGCGGCGGGGCAGGATGGCATCGATACGAGCCGCTCCCCCGTCGTCGGGACGAACGCAGCCGACCCAGTCGCCGACTGCCGGCAGCTCGCCCATGCGGGCCTCGTGGCGGAGCCGTCCGGTAAGCGATGCCAACCACTCTCCGTCCTCGCCGGCGAGCAGCCAGTGGCCACGGTGCTGGGCGATCACTCGGGCTGGGGCGTGGCCGTCCGCCGCCAGCGGCGCGAAGGCCGCGACCCAGCTCTCATTCCAGCCCCAAGATTCCAGGGGGGAGGGGAGTGCCGCCGGCTCACCGCCGGCGGCGCCATCGAACGATGTCATGTGCTCAGCCTACCCTCTTCAGCTTCCCGGTCCGCTTGGCGTAGTGCTCGGCCTTGCCGAAGCCCCACAACCCAGGCGGGATGAAGACGAAAGCCATGACGATGAGCGGCCACAGGTCCGGCAGAAGCTGACTCGCGGGCGCCCCGTCGATCAACGCCCGTCGGACCGCGTCCAGGACGTACGTCGCCGGCGAGATTCGCGAGAGCAGCTGCATCCAGCCCGGCAGGATGCTAGTCGGGTAGTAGACAGCCCCGAATGGTTCATACCGCGGGGCCGACCGAGTGACGGCTACAGCCTTCATATGCGTCCGGGTCGCGCCGAACGATCTGTACGACACAAATTCCGCCACTTTGGGGATGGGGTTTTCAGGCGCGGTTGCTAGCATCAGTTGATTGCCCCTGCCTTCGGGGGGATTCTCGCGAGGTTGTTGTTTGGCGGGCGCGCCTCAGGTCCGACGGACGGACATCACTGCTCCAGGCCCGTGGTTCGCGGGCGTCGCCCTTGGAGTGCTGTGTCTGGCGGCCGGCCTCTGGGGCTACTTCGCGGAAGATCCCGGGATCCAGAATGTGCTCGAGGCAGTGACGTACTTCTGGCTCCCTCTCGCGATTCTGGCCATCGTCATGTTGAGCCGGGGCCGGCGACCGAGAGCGATTCTGTGCGCGGTCGGGCTCCTGGACGTCGAGGCGGCTCTACTGGGCGCCGCCCCCGCGATTGCCCTGCCGTTCGTGGTGGCCGTGCCGCTCATTGGCGTGGCCGTCGCCGCTCGCCTCGTGTCCGTCGACAGGCTGATAGTTCCGTACCTGGCTGCCTGGCTGGCGAGTTCCGCGGGCGTAGTGATCGCGGTGGCACAGATCCTCGACATCGGGGCTCCCTCTACCCTCGTCGTCATCCCGGCTTTCATGCTCGTCGACGCCGTCGCCCTGACGGCGTTGTGGCGGCTGGACGCAGGGCGGCTCGGCGCCCTGAACGCCGCTGCCGCTGCGGAGTCCCGCGTACGCGACCTGTTGGATCACGTGGATCTCGTGGGAGTCAACGTAGACCGGGAATCGCGAATCGACTTCATCAACGACTTCGCGCTCAAGCTCACAGGCTGGGAACGCGACGAGGTCATGGGGGCGGACTGGTGGGACACGTTCGTGGCTCCGGACCGCCGCGCCGCGGGCCGCGCGAGATGGCCCAAGATCATGGCCGGCCAGCTGACTATGGATCATCAGCGCGAGAGCACCATCGTCACGAGGTCCGGCGAAACGCGGCTCATCCGGTGGAGCCACGTCACGCGCCATGACCCCGATGGGCGCGTGGCCGGAGTTGCCAGTCTCGGCGAGGACATCACCGCAATCCGGGCCGCCGAGGATGCCGCCCGCCGGGGAGCCGAGATGCTCTCAAGGCTCGTCGTAAGTTCGCCGCTGCCGACCGTTGTCCTTGGCTTGGACCGAACGGTCCAGCTCTGGAACCCGGCCGCCGCCGAGCTTCTCGGCTGGACGGAGGATGAGGTCATCGGCCGGCCTGTTCCGCCAGTCTTCGCGGGCCGGGATCGGCTGGCCATCGCGCGGAGCTTCGTCAGGGCGCGCAGGGGTCAGCCGGTGGGCGACAACCTGCTGGAGTTGAGCGGGCGAGACGGACAGACCGTTCGGGTGCGCCTGTATGGCGGCGTCCTGCTCGGCCGTGACGGCAACCCCATGTCTGTGGGTCTTCAGGCCGTGGACGTGACCGGGGCGCTGGCAATGGAGGAGCAGCTCCTCGAGGCCCAGAAGATGGAGGCTGTGGGGCGGCTGGCGGGCGGCGTTGCCCACGACTTCAACAACAGCCTCACGGCAATCGGTGGGTTCGCGTCGCTTATCGCGAGCGGGTCAAAGGAGCCCGATACCCGTGAGGCGGCCGAGACGATCCTGGCCGCGGCCAAGCGAGCCGCGGACCTCACTCGCGAGCTGCTGGCGTACTCCCGGAAGTCGCTTCTCCAGCCGCAGGTCATCGAGGTCAACGCGCTGGTGGGTGCCATTCGGCCGATACTCCTGCGGCTGCTGGGCGAGGACGTATCGGTCGTGATCGAGTCGCGCGTGTCCGACGCAATGGTCCGCGTCGATCCGGGCGGGCTCGAGCGGGTGATCCTGAATCTGGCGGCTAATGCTCGTGACGCGATGCCGGGAGGCGGGTGCCTGACCATCTCCACCGACCGACGGATGGCAGACGCTTTGCCCGAGGCGCCGGCCGAGTCTCAGGCCCGTACTTGGGTCGCGATCTCGGTCGCGGACACGGGCGCCGGCATTCCTGCCGAATTGCATTCGCAGGTGTTCGACCCATTCTTCACGACCAAGCCGGTCGGATCGGGAACGGGGCTCGGGCTGGCCATGGTCAAGGGTTTCGTGGTTCAGTCGGGGGGCGAGGTGGCGCTACGCTCGGAGGCCGGGCACGGCACCACGATCGATATCCTCCTGCCGGAGGTCGCCGACACCCGCAAGCCTCCCGCCGCCGTGCCGCCGCAACCTGGTCTGGCCCGCACCGACGAGACGGTCCTCGTCGTCGAAGACGAGCCGTCCGTTGCCGGAGTCGTTTTCCAGGTTCTGAGCCGCAGCGGGTACCGGGTTCTCCTCGCCGATAGCGGCAGCAGCGCGATCGGTCTGCTGCGCGGCCACTCGTCTCCCATCGCCCTGCTGCTGGTCGACGTGATCCTGCCGGATATGCGCGGGCCGCAGCTCGTCGAGGTCGCTCGGGCCGTCCATCCGGAGTCGGCGGTCCTGTTCGCTTCGGGGTATTCGACAGAGATCATCGGGCGCCGCGGCGAGCTTCCCGACGACCTCGACCTGATCAACAAGCCGTATTCCCCCGACGAGCTATTGCGTCGCGTCCGGGACGCGATCGATCGGAATGGACTCGGCTCGACTCAGTCAACCGTGGCCGGCGGGCCGACCGACCCGACGCGGGCCGTCCGCTAGGCGCCGCCGGACGGTCCAAGCGGCAGGGTTGGGGGCCGTTCGGGCCGTGTACCATTCACGGGCCATAAGTGGAAGAACCCCCGGCTTTTCGGTGCGCCCGCTCGGCGTGCGCCGCGCCGGACATCTCAGGAGAACGATCGCATGCCCAAGGTTGCCGGCTCCATCAAGGAGCTCCTCGCCGCCCTCGACGGCATCGCGCGGA
>Ga0182011_10000735_pt1 | contig 28613 bp, 18 predicted proteins | sample 711E1DmetaG_FD_120481 | JGI IMG/M metagenome (GOLD analysis project Ga0182011, IMG submission 120481) | Permafrost microbial communities from Stordalen Mire, Sweden - 711E1D metaG | ecosystem: Environmental > Terrestrial > Soil > Wetlands > Permafrost | place: Sweden: Stordalen | collected...
ACGCGCTTGATGTTCATGCGAATAGCGGAGCTGTCGGCGGATTCTCCGGCTTCGGCGCTGCGGAAGAGCAGGCCGTGGCGAGCGGCGCGCGTGGGCAGCACGCAGTCCATCATGTCAACGCCCATGCGCGCGTACTCCTCGATCTGGTCCGGGTAGCCGACACCCATGACGTAGCGCGGCTTGTCCTTGGGCAGAATCTCCAGCGCGCGAGCGATCATCTCGCGGGTAACCTCGGGTGGCTCGCCGACGGCCAGTCCGCCGATGGCATAGCCGTCGAAGCCCATCTCAACGATGCGTTCGGCTGACTCGTGACGCAGGTCCGGGAACATGCCGCCCTGCACGATGCCGAAGAGGGACTGCGTCCGGCCCTCGAACTTTTCGGCCCACGGAACTTCATTTTTGTGCACGTCGAAGTAGGCCTTGGAGCGGGCGGCCCAGGCATGGGTCAGAGCCATCGAGTCGCGCGTGCGCTGCCAAGTGGCGGGCGTCTCGACGCACTCGTCGAAGGCCATCATCACGTCCGCGCCAAGCGCGATCTGCACCTCCATCGAGTGCTCGGGCGAGAAGAAGTGCTTGCTGCCGTCGAGGTGCGAGCGGAACTCGACGCCGTCGTCGCTGACCTTGCGCAGCTTCGACAAGCTGAAGACCTGAAAGCCGCCAGAGTCGGTCAGCATCGGTCGCGCCCAGCTCATGAAGCGATGTACACCGCCCGCGCGCCGCACCAGCTCGTGGCCGGGCCGCAGGTAGAGGTGGTAGGTGTTGGCCAGAATAATCTGCGCGCCCGCGCCGTTCGCGCCGATCTGCTCCAGCGTCTCCTGCTGCACCGCCTTCACCGTTGCCGCCGTGCCGACCGGCATGAATACTGGCGTTTCCACCGTGCCGTGCGGCAGATGCAGCGCGCCGCGTCGTCCGCCGGATTCCACTGTCGCGCTGACTTCAAACTTTAGCCCCATCTATTCAGTATGCCTTGTCGTCAGCATCTCTGGTCGAGCGCCCGGCGAGTTAGTCAGCAAGTTCTCTGACCGCTTGAAGCAGTACCCACAAGTGGGCGAGCGGACAACTACCAAGTGTCGGGTGCCCCATCCATCGCAGTTTCATCGCGATGGGTGGGAATGTACGCCGCCAACACCACCACGCCGTTGCCGTTGCTGTTGCCCTTGTTTTTGCCTTTCGAAGGGAGCAAAGGGCTTCAGCACCGAACCTTTTGCACGTCCAGTCAAAAACAGCTTTTTTCCTCAACCAGTAAATCCCCGCTTTTTTCCCGCACCACCACGGTCTACACTATTCCGAGAACCGCACAAGCCCAAGCTTTTCTTGCAATTTACTTGATCTTTTGCGTTGTCGAGTGTTTGATTGATGCGATCCATAAATCGTGTTCTCGGAGTGTCGTAATGCGTACTGTCACTAGCAGAAGACTGTTGGCGCTGTTTTGTTTGTTCGGCTACGTTGGAGCTCTTCGCGGATATTCGCTGAGCGATGCGCTGGCTGTTAGTACTCCGGCTGCTGCTGGTACTTCGCAGACTACGAGCACGGCGGTGTCTCCCAGTACTGTGGCTGCGGGCAATTCCGCTCAAGCGAAACCGGCGGCACCGACCTATGCAGACGATCCAAAGTTTCAGAAGGCTCTGACCTCTGCCAAGGAGGCGCGAATTATGGTGGACGAGCGTCTGGCGCGATGGAAGAATGCAAACAAGATCTCGAAGAATCAGTGTGTGGAGTGTCTGCACCAAATAATTTTTTGGCAGATGCACAAGCTGCAGTGGAAAGATGCCATTGGAAGTGCTAATCAACTTGATCTGATTGCGACTACGCGCAACGATAAGTGTTTTGCCGAAGCGCAGCGCGGTGCGGCGCTGATGCATAGCAATAACGACGAACCCAAGCCGGAGCAGTTGAAGGAAGCGGAGAGCTCGATGCGGTCGGCACTGGAACTCGCTCCCAAGGACGCCAACCTAATCTATCTGGAGGGGCGGGCGCTAGCAATGATGAACCGGGACGATGAAGCAAAAACAATGTTTCAGAAGTACCTCGACCTGGCAAAGATGTCGGACCCTTATCGGACTCGGGCGGAACATTTTGTAGAAAACCCAAAGTTGGCGGCGATGCAGATGGCCCCGGCATTTACTCTGACGACGAGCGAAGGCGAAGAAATGTCGCTGGACAACATGAACGGTAAGGTGGTGCTGCTCGACTTCTGGGCAACGTGGTGCGGGCCGTGCAAGGAATCGCTGCCAGATATTCAAAGGATTGCCAAGAAGTTTGCCGACCAGCCCTTGGTGGTGCTCAGTATCAGCATTGATCGCGACGACATCGCATGGAAGAATTTTATCGCCAAGAATAATATGACATGGCCGCAGTATCGGGACGCCGATGGAAAATTGAGCGCGGCCTATGGAGCTTCCTCCATTCCGCGCTTCTTTACCATCGATACGGATGGCGCTCTACAGAGCGTAAAGGTGGGCTCGAATTCAGATGTGGAAGGTGAAGTTAAGAAGCTGGTCAAAAAGGCACTAGAGGCGGAGAAGAAGAAGGCGAAAGAGTCGGAGCGAACGACTGCGGGCGGGTAGGCTTGCAATGCGGCGTGTGGCCCGGTAGCATCCAATCAGAAACCGGCCTGCAAAGCAGGTGAGGGGAACAACGCTGGTTGAACCAACATTCAATGAACAGGGTCCCTGCTCGTATATATGGTTCGGTGAGCTGTCCGCCAGTCCGGAACGCCTAATGAGCCACGGTGGGGTCCCGCCGTCTTAGGACGGGTTCACCAGCACTTACTCCACGGCCAAGCGGGTCGGTTTTCTATTTTGATGAGTGCGTAATAGATGCGGCTAGGTCGGTTGGCTTGGTCTGCACAAGAGATGGTTGAGGATTGGAATGGCAGAACGTGTTTGTCCGTGGTGGCTTGGCTATCTGCTGGCAAGTCCGGTGCGGCGTTGGATGATGCAGAGCCCGGAGATGCTGCTTGCGCCCTATGTCCGCGAGGCAATGACGATACTGGAGCCAGGGCCTGGGATGGGATTCTTTACCCTGCCACTGGCTCGAATGGTCGGTCCGAAGGGCCGGGTCGTTGCGCTGGACGTTCAGCATAAGATGCTGCAGGGGCTGCGCCGGAGAGCGCAGAAGGCGGGAATTCTGCCGCGCATCGAGACGAGGTTGGTGCCGACCGATTCCATGCAAATTGACGACCTGAACGGTGCAGTGAACTTCGTGCTAGCCTTTGCGATGGTGCATGAGCTGCCCTCGGCGGAGAGGTTCTTCGCCGAAACGGCCTCGGCGCTGCGAACGGATGGAGTGCTGCTGCTGGCTGAACCGGCAGGGCATGTCTCGCCGGATGCGTTCGAGAGCGAGCTGGAGGCGGCACGCAAGGCTGGACTAGAAGTCGTGAGCCGTCCGCAGATTCGGCGCAGTCTAGCGGCGGTTCTGCATAAAGCTTGACTACGCGAAAAGTGTGTTGTTCTGTGTTCCCACGATAGAGTAGAGCGTTTCCCTAATTGCTATAGTCCAATTTATTTGTCATTCCGTAGTCTCTTTGTTTGTTATTCGTAGTTTTTTTGTTTGTCATTCCGTAGCGAAGCGAAGGAATCTGCTTTTCCTCGCTCCACGACGGTCTACACCATTACCCAATATGCTAGTAATTGTGAATGGTTAGTTGAGCAGGAAGGTTGTTGGGCAATGCCGTCGAAGAACATGCTGCGCAAGGGGGATCGGCGGAAATCGGTGATGGCCGAGTACAGGGCCACGCGTGGCGTCGAACCCGAAGCTACAGCGGCTGTGCCGCTTCTCGACTTGGACGAAGACACCGAGATGGAAGACGGCGTACGCAGCTTTACCGCCGACGCAGCCGCTGCCGGAATGCGTATCGACGCGTATCTGGCGCAGGCTCTGCCAGAGATCAGCCGCGCCCGCGTGCAGATGCTGATCGAGGCAGGGCAGGTGCGCGTGAACGGCACTGCGGGCAAGGCCAAGCAGAAGCTGCACGGCGGCGAGGCCATCAAGATCGAAGGCGAGCCGCACCCAGAGCCGCTGCACGCCATCGCCGAAGACATTCCGCTCGACATCCTCTACGAAGACAAGTTCCTCGCCGTGGTGAACAAGCCCGCAGGAATGATGGTTCATGCCGGAGCGGGCGCGACCGACGACGCGCGCAATCGCGGCACGTTGGTCAATGCGCTGCTGCACCACATGGCTCAGCTCTCGGAGACGGCGGGCGAACTGCGCCCCGGCATCGTGCATCGCCTGGACAAGCAGACCAGCGGAGCCATCGTCGTGGCCAAGGACGACGTGACCCATCGCAAGTTGAGCGAGATGTTCAGCCAGCGGCAGGTCTCAAAGACCTACATCGCGCTGCTGCACGGCGCGCTGGCCAAGGACAACATCACGGTGAGCCTGCCGGTCGCGCGCGACCTTGTCCGACGGACGCGGATGACGACACGACGGCCCGACGGACGCACTGCCATCTCGCACTTCTCGGTGGTGGAGCGGCTGGCAACGCGATATGGCGCATTTACGCTGGTCGAAGTGAAGATCGAGACGGGCCGCACCCATCAGATTCGCGTCCACGCGCAGTCGCTTGGCTACCCCGTAGTGGGCGACACGCTCTACGGCGCGCCGCGCGCGATTCGGCCTATGGAAACACGGGGTAGCGGGGTGCATCCGACCGAAGACGCAAGCATTGGGTTGGACCGAAACTTCCTCCACGCGGCGCACTTGGAATTCGCCCACCCGCGCGCTCAGGCGGGCAAGGGAGTGGCAGTCGATGCACCGCTACCGCAAGAGCTGGTAGATTTTCTGGCGCTGCTTAGTGTCCCGAATCAATAGTTCGCTTCATAGAGCATTTAGGGTTTGCGTAGACCCAATATGACTTGTCATTCTGAGCATAGCGAAGAATCCCCGTATTTTTCTCGCCGCGCCACGGTCTATATTATTTGCTAAACCGCTCTGATATGGAGTGACCTGTCAACCTCTGCATTTTGTGGGGGGTGGTTTTGTTGTTTTTGCCTTTCTTCGAGGGCCGGGTGCCCCATCCATCGCAGTTCCATCGCGATGGGTGGGATGTAAGTCGCTAGCACCGCGAGCTCTTGCCGTTGCTCTTGTCCTTGTTTTTGCTTTACGGAGGGAGCAGGGGCCTTCAGGCCCCTGAATAATGCCCATGAAATCACGGGGCTTTAGCCCCGGGCCTTTTGCGGCGGAATGCAAGTACATCTGTAGTATTAGGACACAACGGCGGTGAGTTGGGTAGAATCATGCGTGTGGATACAGTGATGAGATCGAACGGAATCGGCGGCGCTATTTCGGCGCATAGAAAGCAACTGCTAACGGTGTGCTGCACGATGGCTCTGGTGGTTACGGCTCCGCTTGCGTTGGCGCAAGCGACGTCTGTAGCGAAGCCCCAATCGCAGGCGAGTCCATCCTTAGCTCCAACGCAAACCGCTCCAACGCAAACCGCTCCCGCGCAGAACCCAACGGCTGCCGATGCTGCCGCGCCGACCATCAAAGCCTTCTCCAACGAGGTCGATCTGGTCTTTACCGTGACGGATGGTCATGGCAAATTCATCAAAGGCCTGAACCAGCAGAACTTTGGTCTTCTGGATGACGGTCGCCCGCCCGAAGCGGTCTTTCACTTCTATCAGCAGACGAGTCTGCCCCTGCGCGTGGGCATCATGCTGGACACGAGCAGCTCGATTCGCCAGCGGTTTCAATTCGAGCAGCAATCGGCAATTGAGTTTTTACTGAGAGTGCTGCACACCAATGACCGCGCATTTGTCGAGGGATTCGACGTGCAATCGGATGTGGAGCAGGGATTCACCAACAACATTGACCTGCTGAGCCAGGGAATCCACAAGCTGCGACCCGGCGGCGGTACGGCGCTCTACGACGCTCTCTACTCGGCGTGCCGGGATCAGATGCTGACGCTGCGCGATCCCGGATCGGTGCGCAAGGCCATCGTTCTGGTCTCGGATGGCGTGGACAACTACAGCCACGCGCTGCAAGAGGACGCCATCAAGGAGTGCCAGCGAGCGGACACGATTGTCTATGCCATCAGTACCGATGTAAGCCCGAGCAAGGACAAGGTGGGCGTCGATACCCTGCGCAAGATCACGGAGACGACCGGCGGGCAGGCCTTTTTTCCGGTGAAGATCGAGGACGTGGCGGTGGACTTCAATAGCATCGAAGAGGAGCTGCGCAGCCAGTACCTGCTGGACTATCGTCCTGCCAACTTCAAACAGGATGGCTCCTTCCGCACGATCTATCTGCATGCGCTGGACTCGCGCTACCATGTGCGCGCGCATACGGGTTACTTTGCCCCCAAGGCAGCCGAGTAGTTACGGCAATAGGTCTCTGACCGCTAGTGGCACCTCAGTGGGTGCCCCATCCTTGCGGCGTACTTGTCTTTGCCGCAAGGGTGGGATCGCAAGATGCCCACATTACAGCAACAGTGAAAATGCTCTGATTCGTAGCACAAAACCAAGGGCCAAAGGCCCGTTCTATACCAGCCTAGGGCGAAGCCCTAGGCTGGAGCATTTTCGCGGTTATCGTAATGTAGCTATGGATTGTCATTCTGAGCGTAGCGAAGAATCCCCGCATTTTGCTCGCGGGGCGACACATTACACTATCGCTGAAAATGCTCTAGTGTTCAGAACAAAGATAGAGGGCTGAAGGCCCGACCTATACTTCAACAAACTTCCGACTCAGGACAATAGGTCTGCGACCGATTGAAGTTGTCCATAAGTGGGGGCCCTATCCTTGCGGCGTATTTGTCTTTGCCGCAAGGATGGGATCGCAAGATGTCCACATTACAGCAACAGTGAAAATGCTCTGATTCGTAGCACAAAACCAAGGGCCAAAGGCCCGTTCTATACCAGCCTAGGCCGTAGGCCTAGGTTAGCTCTCAGAACAAAGATAGAGGGCTGAAGGCCCGACCTATACTTCAACAAACTTCCGACTCAGGACACTAGGTCTCTGACCGCTTGAAGTTGTACCTCCGTGGGTGCCCCATCCTTGCGACGCAATTGTTCTTGCAGCAAGGCTGCAATTCTATGTGGGGGGCAATTCGGGCGCATACAGGGATCAACCGGGTCGAAGATAGCACGAAAAACAGAAGTCGACCGCGGATCCACGCGGATCTTCACGGATAAAGCAAGACCGCTCTGTCTTTAATCCGTGTTCATCCGCGTGAATCCGCGGTCGGCTTTGCCTCACTTAGAACTGCTGGCCGCAAGGGTAGAATCGCACAAATTCACGCGATCAATGGGCTAAAATATTCGGCCATAAGAGAAGAATACTTTTCGCCGTCCAGCGTCGCCAATCGCTCCACCTACGGTGATCGCTCCCAATGGAGTCGCTGCGATTACAGAGAAGAGGCCATCCTGACGCAAGATGGCTTTGCTCTCTGGCGACCAGATTTCGGCGCCTTCATAGCCAAAGCTCGAATAGAGTCCCTGACCGAGTCCTGTGGGTAGTGCAACGATTCGGTGAAGATAACCAGCACGAGCAAGAAAGTTATCGGTACCACGATACTCGTCGATCGAGGAAGCCGATAGCCGCAGAGGCCCTCCTACGGTAAATCGCAAGGGCTGGGCGACATTGCGGCGGAAGTAGGTATTGCCTTCGGCGGAAACAATGAGAATATCTCCCGCAAGAACCTTGAATGTCTTTACGGTTCGGACTTCTACAAGGGGCGCATTTCTGCTGTCCTCGGCATGGAATAGCGAACCCGCAGAGAATTCCAGACGCGAACCTTGGGCCGAGATAATGCCCGCCCTGCTGCGATCATAGACGAGGTGTACGGTAGCTGTTTGTGCGCTTCCCGAGATGCTTTGCGTTCCATCGGTACCGTTCACAAGGTGCCAGCGCATGACCTGCTCCCGCCATTGCAGCGATGCCTGTAGATTCCGGTTGAAGGTGCGACCAAGGTCCAAACCTCCGCCAGCCTGCTGTGAAAATCTCTCCGAAATACGCCGCTGGTTCTGCCAAAGATAAACCGGCTGACGAAGAATTCCAATACTCGGCTGGATGTAATATCCAGATCGCGTAAGTGCTCGATAGTATTCGACGGCGGTCTGATTTAAATATCCAAAGCGAATATCGGCTCGCAACTCCGAATTGAATCCACCTAGGTTCTGATCGATCACGCGCAGGTCGACCGTATTCCGCGAGACGTTGGAATTCACTGCGGTAGCATCGGTGCCGAACAGAAGAAAAGGTGGCCCATTTCTAACTTCACTGAGTCGTACTATGACGCCGGTGTCGGGGCTGATTCCTCCTGTGGCGCTGGATGGATTCGGCTTGGTTGGAGCGAAGGTATCAAACGTCGCTTCATAAGTTCCATTACCTTGTACCTTACGAAGGGCATGAGATAATTCGCTGGAGTCAATCGGCTTTCCTTGTAGCTTGGCTAGATCGGATTGGGCCGAATCTTTAGCTCCCAAACTTCCGCCATCTACTTTCACCATCTGTAGAGTAGTAGGCTGCGGACGCACGCGCGATTGACGATCCGCGAGATATTCCTGCCACGCTTCGTCCGCCAAAGCATATTTTATTAATGCCACACGATTTTTTTCGGCGGCGGCATATCCAGCGGCAATCAAGCCAGATGCTTTGTCATAGTCCGTCGTCGAATACTTGCTAGTATCCGCAGAGATTAGTATGTCGGCCAGAGTTTCGCCGATACGCTCATTTCGCGCGGTTCCCGCAGAAAAGGCACGCGCAAAGACGCCGACGATGGAGGTTACATCGGATTCAGAAAAATTAGGATCTGTGAGATTGACTGCAATGACTACGTCAGAGTGGAGATCGTCTTTGACAATGTCCGTGGGCAGGTTGTCCATAATTGCGCCGTCCACAAGGTAATGATTGCGATAATGGAGAGGTGAAAATATTCCAGGTATTGCGATGGAAGCGTGCACGGACTGTGGCATGGGACCGCCTTGGAATACCACCGGCTGCATTGTATTTAGATCTGTAGCAACACAGCGAAACGGAATCGGTAGATTGTTGTAGTCAAGATCGCTGCGATTAAAGCGATCCAGATTTATTGTTAGGAATTCGTTTAATCCAGCGTCTACCAGCACAGAATTTCGTAGACTGACGCCTCCCTTCAGGCCCAGTTGAATGGCTTGCGGTAGCTCCCTTCTGTCCTCTCGACGGCGAAAACTAGCATCGATGTAGGGTGTCTCCATGGTGAATACGGCGCGGAATGCGTCACTCGTCGCAAGTTTTTGCATTTCGGCAGGGCTGCGACCAGAGGCGTAAAGTCCGCCAACCAAGGCTCCCATGCTGGTACCTGCGATTCGATCAATAGGGATGTGATTTTCTTCCATCCATTGTAGGACGCCGATGTGAGCGAGGCCCAATGCTCCGCCCCCTTCCAGCGCGACCCCAATTACCGGCCTTCCCGACGGCACGATCTTTGGCAACTGGGATAATTCCGCGGCGGCGTGTTTCGTCTTTAGGTCTGCGCTGTCGATATTCGACGTGGCACTTGTCTTGTCCTGATTCTGCGTGGCTGGCACTGTAGCTGATGGAGATATTACTTCGCCGGAAGAAGGGGGAATTTGCGCAGAAGTCTGCGCTGCAAGCGGCACGCAACTTAGAAGGAGAACGAGAATACGGGCGATTGCGAAAGGATTTAATTCTGTGGAGAGATTCACCATGGGACCGGCCTCGTAGTATCGGATGCAACGTCAATATGTAGTATGACGGAACCGGAATTCTAAGTGGGAACAATTCGGGCGTATGCAGGAAACAACCGCGTCGAAGATAGCACGAAAAACAGAAACCGACCGTGGATAAACGTGGATCTTCACGGATAAAACAAGACCGCTCTGTCTTTAATCCGTGTTTATCCGCGTCGATCCGCGGTCGGCTTTGCCTCACTTAGAACGGCTGATGGCGGAACACTCGCAAAACGGAGCATGGAATGCCATGCTGCGTGATGCGGAGGGCCGCGGTGTACCTAGCAGAGAGGCGCGGGGAGTCCCCCCCCTAGCGGGCGATGTAGACGCCCCGTCCGATCCACTGCGGGTTGGTGAGTTGCTGCATCATGAAGTCGGCGACGTCTGTTCGGGAGATGTGCGAAGCGTTGGGCGGCAGGGCTTCGCCGTCGACGCGGCAGGCTCCGCGGCCCGGACCGTTGGTCAACATCGGCGGCAGAACCATCGTCCAGTCCAGATCGCTAGCGGAGAGCGTCTTCCACTGCGCAACCTGCGATGCAACCGGCCATTTGAGCAGTGTCTTGTAGACGATCTGGTGAACGATCCAGCGGCGATAGGCGGGCTGGCGCTTCATCGAGTCGTCCCGTGCGCCCGCCGATCCGAGCGTGACGATCCGCCGCACACCGGTCTGCTGCATGGCTTCGACGATCAGGGGCACCGCGCGCTCCAGCACATCCTCCCGCCGCAGGGAGCGAGCGCCCAATGCGGAGAGGACGGCATCGGCCCCTTCAAGCGCGCGACGAATGGCGGTGGGATCGAACGCATTGCCCTCGACTACCCGGACCCGGTCGCGCAGAGGGAAGCTGTCGGGCCGACGCAGCGGCACGGTTATTTCGTGGCCGGCAGCCAGACAGCGCTCGGTCAGCAGGATCCCGGTCGCTCCGCTTGCTCCGAAGATGCAGACCTTCATCGCGCTCCTCCATTTTGTTCGATGTCCAATTATCCTCTGGTTGCAGCGGCTTAATGTTAATAATGTAGTGTTATTATTTTGCTGATAATACAGGAGTTGGCCGCGATTCCCGCGAAAGGGACGATTCCGTGTGAGCCATTTTCTCGCCTGCCTGTGAAGAAATACGAAAAATTGTCGATCACGCGCGAGCAGTCCACCGATCTTGCTTCTTATTCGAAAATTGGAGCCTGCTTTTCTAAAACAGGACAGCAACCTAAGTCCTTGCTAATCAATAGATCGGCGAGAAATCCACATTTCCAGCGAGAACGACTACGGCTACTAGTTTTTATCTTTATTTTTATGTTTTTTTAGTAGTAGTAGTAGCCACAACGGCCCCCTCATATCCGCGTCCCCGCGCTGCACAGAAAGGCCTGTTCTTTCCACAACAAAAGAACTCACACTTTCTGCGCGTAAGTCAATAGAATTGAGAGGTTCGCTAGTGATGGAAGTGCAAAGCGCACCAGATTCGGTGTAGAGTTTTGCCAGCATCCCTTTGCAGCAAGAACGATGCACCAAGCAACACCTGCACCTAAGCAATATTGGAGATACCGCCTTGTCGACTACAGATCAGGATGCAAGCCAAATCGCAACTCAGGAGGCTGAGATGACGACCGAAGTCGCGCCCACCGGAAATACCGCGCCCACTGGAAACCTTGAGATTAGCGTCTCTCGCGCCGAGTTGTTGCGCGAGTTGACCGCGGCGCAGTCCGTTGTCGAGCGCAAGACGACGATTCCCATTCTGTCGAACTTTTTGTTCGAGGCGAGTGACGACAAATTGTCGATTACCGCCACCGACCTCGATCAGGGGCTGCGAACAAGCTGCGCGGCCAAGGTGAAGAAGCCCGGAGCCTGCACCATTCCTGCGCGCAAGCTCTACGACTACATCAAGCTGCTCCCCGAGGGCGATATCTCCATCAAGCTGATGGACAATCACTGGGTGCAGATTCGCGCTGGCCGCTCGAACACTAAGATGGTTGGCATGGCGCGCGCAAACTACCCGTTGGTTCCGGAGTTTCCAGCCTCGGGTGCGGTCAAGATTTCGGCCTCCTCGCTGAAGGATATGATCTCGAAGACGATCTTCTCCATCTCGAACGAGGAGAGTCGCTACACGCTGAATGGCGCACTGCTGGTGCTAAAGGCAGAGTCGATGGCAATGGTCGCGACCGATGGCCACCGTCTGGCGCACATCGAGAAGCTGGGCGAGTCGCACGAAGGCATCGCGGGTGAGAAGAAGACGCTGATCCCGCGCAAGGCGCTCAGTGAACTGCTCTCGCTGCTGAGCTCAAGCGATGTCGAGACGTTGGAGTTTGCGGATGATGAGCAAACGTTATTCTTCCGCGTGGGCGGTCGTGTGCTGACTAGCCGTAAGCTGACAGGACAGTTTCCCAACTATGAGGCCGTGTTGCCGCGCGACAACAACAAGTTCGTCATCGTGCGCGCAGAGGATCTGATGGGCTCGATTCAGCGCGTGGCGCAGTTCGCCGACGAGCGCTCGGGCGCAATCAAGATTCGTCTGGAGCAGAACGAGTTGAAGCTTTCTTCCTCCTCGACCGACTCTGGCGAGTCAGAGGACACCATCGAGACGCCCTACAACTACGACCCCATCGTTGTGGGCTTCAACAGTCAATACTTGATCGACTTCCTGAAGGCTATTGGAACCACGGGCGAAGTTCGCCTGGAGTTCAAAGACGCGCAGAGCGCCGGCCAGATGCGCCCCGAAGACGCAAGCGAAGACGTCAAGTACCGTTACATCCTAATGCCCATGCGCATCTGACGCGTCTGTCATCGAGGTAGACTGTAAAAATAACCCATAAATTGGCTAAATGGCCAGCTTATGGGTTATTTTTTGTCAAACGAAGCGTAGTGCATTTTCGGAATTGTTATAGACCAAATATGAATTGTCATTCTAAGCGCAGCGAAGAATCCCCGCATTTTTCTCGCCGCGCCACGGTCTATACCATTTACTAATCTCTGCGATTCGCCAGCCGACTATCGGGTGCCCCATCCATCGCAGTTTCATCGCGATGGGTGGGATGTAATATGTCAGCACCGCAAGCTTTTGTCGTTGCCGTTGTTCTTGTCGTTGACGGGTGCCCCAGGTGCCTCGCATTTGGGCACCTGGGAGTGAACCGAAAGAACAAAATTATGCGGTCTGAGACCTAGTTCTTTGCTGCTGCGGCTGGATTGACGACCGGCAGCCCAACGCCGCCCGAGCCGCTGCCTGCGTTCATACTGCCCTTCAGTCCGGCAAGAATCTGAGTCATAAAATCGTTGGCTGCTCCGGGACTGTTGGGCAGAAAGATCGTGTTGTTGCCAGACTTCGTACCGATGTCCTTCAGTGTGTCGAAGTACTGCGTCAGCAACACCAGCGCCATCACATCCTCAGGCGTCGCACCCGGGACCGAGTCGCGGAAGTTCTCAATCGAGGAGCGAAGACCGTCGATGATGGCCTGACGCTCGGCGGCGATACCCTTACCTTGCAGCGCCTTCGATTCAGCCTCGGCCTCGGCCTGCTTGACCTTGAGGATCTTGTCGGCCTCGCCGCGAGCCTGCGCTGCAACCTGCGCGCGCTGGGCGGCGTTGATGTCGTTCATCGCGTCCTTCACCTTGGAGTCGGGGATGATGTCGGTGACCAGAGCGGTGAGAATGTTGAAGCCGAAGCCGCTCATGATGGCGTCCAGCTCCGTCTTCACGTTCACCGAGATGCCCGACTGCTGCTCAAAGGTCTCGTCCAGCGAGAGTTTCGGTACATGGCCGAGAATCGAGTTGAAGACGAAGCTCTCGATCTGCTTCTGCGGCGAGCTGAGTTTGTAGAACGCGTCGTAGATCTTCTCCGGCAGAATCTGGTACTGCACGCTGACGGGAATCTGCACGAACACGTTGTCGTGGGTCTTGGTCTCGACCTGAAACTGTGCCTGCTTGACCTGCAGATCAACGAAGTAGACGCTCTCGGCAAAGGGAACCAGCGTGTGCAAGCCCGGCTGCACAATGCGGTTGAACTTGCCAAAGCGCTCGACCACGCCCGCCGTCGCAGTGCGCACGGTGTACAGCGTCTTGACCACCAAGATCAACACAAACAAAGCCAGTATCCCAAGTATTGTCAGATAAACCGTCGAATCCATCGTTCAAATCTCCTCGGCAGCCAATATCGCAGCGCGATCAGCATACACTACAAGCCGCGCGAATACTGTTAGCGATACGGATTCAAGCAAAACTAATTCTGCGATTCGCCAGCCAACTATCGGGTGCCCCATCCATCACAGTTTCATCGCGATGGGTGGGATGTAAGACGTCAGCACCGCAAGCTTTTGCCGTTGCCGTTGTCCTTGTCGTTTCTTTTGCTTTTGCTGTTGCTGTTGTCCTTGTTCTTGCTTTTACGGAGGGAGCAGGGGCCTTTAGGCCCCTGAATAAGGCCATAGAATCAAGGGGCTTTAGCCCCGGGTAGTTAATCACCCCAGCACCCGCGCGGCATCCTTGGCAAAATACGTCACAATGAAGTCCGCACCTGCCCGCCGGATTGATACGAGCGACTCCATCATGGTGCGCTCCGGCTCCAGCCATCCGCGAGCAAAGGCTGCCTGTAGCATCGCGTATTCCCCCGAAACCTGATACGCGCCAAGTGGCACCTCGTATCGCTCCCGCGCCTCGCGGATCACGTCGAGGTAAGGCATGGCAGGCTTCATCAGGATCATGTCTGCGCCCTCGGCGATATCCAGCTCAATCTCTCGCATGGCCTCGCGCCGGTTCGCCCCGTCCATCTGATAGCTTCTCCGGTCGCCAAACTGCGGAGCCGAATCCGCCGCCTCGCGAAATGGCCCGTAGAACGCCGATGCAAACTTCGAAGCATAGCTCAAGATCGGTGTTCTCTCACACTTCGCCGAGTCGAGCGCGGTACGCATCGCCTCGACGCGTCCGTCCATCATATCGCTCGGCGCAACCACGTCCGCGCCCGCCTGCGCCAGCGACACCGCAGCCTTTGCCAACAGGTCAAGGCTGGAATCGTTCTCGATCTCGTAGTCGTCGCCATCGCGCACGACTACGCCGCAGTGCCCATGCGAGGTGTACTCGCACAGACACACATCCGCAATCATCACCAGCGAGTCCAGCTCCCGCTCGCGTTTCATCGCGCGCAGACCTTGCTGCACAATGCCGTCCGCAGCCCAAGCGCCGGTCGCCTGTTCGTCCTTCTCCGCTGGCAATCCGAACAGCAGCAACCCGCCAAGGCCAAGCGCGGCGCAGGCTTTGGCCTCTTTGACTGCCTCGTCGATGGAGAGGTTGAAGACTCCCGGCATCGAGCTAATCTCTTTGCGCACGCCCTCGCCGGGGCAGAGAAAGATTGGGTTGATGAGTGCGCCAGGATGAAGATGTGTCTCGCGCACCAGAGAGCGAATCGCCGCCGTCTGCCGCAGACGCCGCATTCGAGTAACAGGAAAGTTCATGCGTACAGTCTACGTCGGACGAGACTCGTGCACGAAAAAACTTCACTGCACAAAACTTCACTGCACAAAACTTCATGCACAAAACCAAGGGCCAAAGGCCCGCTCTATACCAGCCTAGGGCGTAGCCCTAGGGTAGCGTTCCGTACAAAGACAAAGGGCTGAAGGCCCGAACTATACTTCAACGAACTTCTGACTCAGGACACTAGGTGATTATCTGAAGTTGTCCATCAGTGGGTGCCCCATCCTTGCGGCGTATTCGAGAACGGTACGAAGTACTTTGTCCTTGCAGCAATAGTGGGATCGCACGCGACAATAACCAACCAACCCTCCGGCCAGCTAACATAGCAGACGTGAGTCTTCTACCGAACATCCCGTCGCCTCTCGCCGAATCCAGCTCCACCGCGCTCGAATGGCCGCGCCTGCGTGAGCACATCGCGGGCCACGCCAGCTCGCCGCTAGGCCGCGCATGGACGCTTGCGCTCGAACCCTGCGCAGACGTTGCATGGATCAACGCGCAGCAGCAACGTACCGCCGAGATTCGCGACCTGCTCACCGGCGGTGGCTCGTTCGACTTCCACGGTCTCTTCGATCCCACCGAGCGGCTGGATCAGGCGCGCATTGAAGGCACTGCGCTCGAAGCCCTCGACATCAACGCCCTGCTCGGTGTCATTGAGCGAGTAGCGGCCTGGCGCGCACTGCTCGTCTCGCCCGCTGGCCGCGCGCGCGTCTGGCCCAGCATCGCCGCACTCTCCGCACATCTGCTGGACCGCGACCTAACGCCGCTCGTGCATAAACTACGCGGCAAGATCGACCCTGACGGATCGCTCTCCGACGAAGCCAGCTCCGAGCTGCGCCGCATCCGCCGCGCCATGGAACGCCAGCACCACACGATTGAGGAGAGTCTGCGCAAGTCTTTGCGCTCGCTCGCCAGCGAAGGCTCCACGCAGGAAGCGCTCATCACAGTGCGTGGCGAGCGCTTCGTCATCCCGGTGAAGTCGGAGTTTCGCCGCCGTGTTCCCGGCGTGATTCACGGTTCCTCGTCCACCGGACAGACCGTCTTCATCGAGCCGCTGGAGACCATCGAACAGAACAACGAACTGGTGCGTCTGCTCGACGAAGAGCAGCGTGAGATTCATCGCATCCTCGTCGCCATGACGCGCGCCATCGGCGATGAGGCAGACGCGATTCTCCTCGGCACCGCGATCCTCGCCGAAATTGAGTCGCACTTCGCCCGCGCCCGCTTCGCCAACGAACTAGCCTGCGTCCGCCCCGTGTTTAGTGAGTTAGCGAATTTTCATCATATCGGTAATCTCTCAAAGGACTGTCATCCTGAGCGCAGCGAAGGATCCCCGCATTTTGTTCGCGGCGATACACATTCTCCGGGTGCCCCATCCATGTCGCAGTCTCATCGCGACATGGGTGGGACTGCCCCGTCACACCCCTCCGGCCTATCCCTCGTCAACGCGCGTCATCCCCTGCTAGAACTTCGCCTGCGCCGCACCGGCGGAGCGCCCGTCCCGCTCACTCTCGCACTGGAAGTCGAAGCCCGCCAGCTCATCATCAGCGGCCCCAACACCGGCGGTAAGACGGTTGCGCTGAAGACTACAGGTCTTCTCGCGCTGATGGCGCAGGCTGGCTTGCCCGTGCCTGCCGAGTCCGCGACGCTCCCACTCTTCCACGCCATCTACGCCGACATCGGCGACGCACAATCGATCGAGTCCAATCTCTCCAGCTTCTCCGCGCACATCCTCAACGTAGATCGCATCGCGCGCGTGGCCGACGAAGACTCGCTAGTGCTGCTCGACGAGCTAGGCTCGGCGACCGATCCCGAAGAGGGAGCCGCTCTTGCCGTTGCCATCTGCGCGCACTTCCTCGCCACACACACGTGGAGCTGCATCACCACGCACCTCACGTCGCTGAAGGTCTACGCCGCCAACCACGCCGGAGTCCTCAACGCTGCGGTTGGCTTCGATCAGGCAACGCTCTCGCCCACCTACCAACTGCGCCTAGGTGTTCCCGGCGCGTCGGCTGGCCTTAACATCGCAGAGCGCCTCGGCCTCTCCGCAGAGATCATCGCCGCCGCGCGCGCCCAGCTCACTACGCAGACCGCAGACATCGGCACACTCCTCGACCAGCTCCACGCGCAGTTGAACGCCGCAGCCAACGAGCGCGCCAAGATGCAGATTCACGAACTGGAGATTGTGCGCGAACGCGCGCGCCTACAGACCGAAGGTCGCGCCGAGCAGAAGGCTCGCACCCGCGAGTTGGAGACGAAGCTCCACTCCCTGCTTGAAGACTTCGCCTACCAGCTCCGCGAGACCGTCAAAGCCATCGACGACAAGACGGTTGCGCAGAAGATCTCGCGCGACTCCGAACGCCGCATGGCGACGCTACGCCGCGAGTTCTCCGAGCAGTTCAACTCCACCGTCGTTGCGCACATCACCGGCGCGGACAAGCACGATCCCGACGCCCAGCCGCACCTGACTGGACGCGGCATTGCCGACATCAAGGTTGGCGACACGATAAAGTTGAAGAGCCTAGGCCGCGAGGCGCGCGTGACCCGTGTCATCAATACGACCGGCGCGACAAAAAACTTCGAGGTCGCCGTCGGCACCATGAAGATGCGCGTGGCGCAGAGCGACATCGCCGAAGTCACGTCGGTCGTCGCCGTCTCTTCAGGCCAGTCGAATCTGGAGGCCGCGCGCCGTCGCGGAGGCATCACCATTCAGACCACCAGTGACTCCGACTATGTGCCGATGGAGATCAACGTCATCGGTCGCACCGCCGATGAGGCCGAAGAAGAAGTCTCGCGCTACCTGGACCAAGCCTTCCTTGCTGGTCTGCCGCACATCCGCATTGTGCATGGCACTGGCATGGGTATTCTGCGCCGCACTCTGCGCGAGTTCCTGCGCAACCATCCGCAGGTCGTCAACGTCACCGAGCCGCCGTACAACCAAGGCGGCCAAGGTGCCACTGAAGTCGAGCTTCGTCAATAAGTCATGTAGCCCCTCCGAATTATCTTTGACGAATGATCTCTGGGTGGGAATGTAAGCCGCCAATACCACGAGCAGTTGCTTTTGCCTTTGTTCCTGCTTTTGCCTTTGTCCTTGTTCTTGCTTTTGGAGGGAGCACGGGGCTTTAGAGCAGTTCTCCTGTTGTTAATGATTGTCATTCTGAGCGCAGCGAAGAATCCCCGTATTTCGCTCGTGCCGCAACACTCTACGCTATAGGGAGAATTGCTTCAGCCCCCTGAATAAAGCAACGAAATCAAGGGGCTTTATCCCCGGGCCTTCTGCTTGTTCAGCCAAAGCGCCCATGCAGATGTGTATCCTCGTAGTGGATGGATAGGGCAATGATCAATGAATGAGCCGCTGACGAACGAGACGATTGTAGCCATCTCGACCGCACCCGGTCGCGGTGGGATCGGCGTGGTACGTCTCTCGGGCGCGCAGGCGCGGCAGATTGTCACGCCCATCCTGCGCCTGCGTCACGATCTGGCACCTGGCCGAGCGCGCTTCGGCGAAGTCGTCGATGTAGCAACAGGCACCGTATTGGACGAGGCGGTCGTGACTTACTTTGCCACGCCGCACAGCTACACCGGCGAGGATGTCCTTGAGATTGCCGCGCATGGATCGCCTGTGCTGCTGGACTACCTTGTGCGACAGTGCTGCGCGCAGGGTGCGCGTCTGGCCGAGCCGGGAGAGTTTACCCAGCGCGCGTTTTTGGCAGGTCGGATCGACCTGACGCAGGCCGAGGCGGTGGGCGATCTGATTGCCTCGTCGACGCTGGAGCAGGCCCGCGTGGCGGCGCGGCAGTTGGGTGGAGCGCTGGCCAAGGTGGTTGCACCGATCAAGACCGCGTTGGTTGAGTTGATCGCGGCGATGGAGGCGGGGATCGACTTTGCCGAGGATGATGTCGATGTGATGCCGTCGCATCGCATTACCGCGCAGATTGCCGCGATTCGCGCGCCACTAGAGTCGCTGGAACGCAGCTTCGCCTATGGCCGCGTCGTGCGCGATGGTTTTCGCATGGCGATTGTGGGTCGGCCCAACGTAGGCAAGTCGAGCCTCTTCAATCGACTCGTCGAACGCAATCGCGCGATTGTGACGGCGACGCCGGGTACGACGCGCGACACCGTCTCCGAGCGCGTCGCCATCGACGGAATTCCGGTCGAGCTGATCGACACGGCAGGGCTTCGCGAAGGGATCGACGAGGCTGAGAGGATGGGGATCGCTCGCTCGCATGAGGCCATGGCCGAGGCCGACGTGGTGCTACTGGTGGTCGATGCGATGGTGGGGATTTCAGACGAGGATCGTACAGTTTTGAACGGTGGCACCGGGGCTTTAGAGCAGTTCTCCTGTCGCGATAGAGAATTTAGTGATTGTCATTCTGAGCGCAGCGAAGAATCCCCGCATTTCGTTCGTGCCGCAACACTCTACACCCTAGGGAGAACGGTGCTAGTCGCTTGGAACAAGTGCGATTTGATAGCGAACGGGGGAGAAGCCGATCCCTCCGTTGCGCTGCGGGATGAGAGCAGGACGGTGCGAACTTCGGCGCTGTCCGGCGAGGGAATTGCCGAGCTGAGGGCGGCGATTGTGGCGGCAGTTGCAGGGCCAGCGGTTCGCGAGTCGGGAATGCTGACCAACCTGCGTCAGCATCAGGCGGTTGAGAAGGCGCTTGGCGGATTGGAGGCGGCGAGCGGTGCCGTCGCTACAGGAATTCCGCATGAGATGGCGCTGCTGGACCTATATGAGGCGCTGCGTGGGCTAGATGCGCTGACCGGCGTAACGACCAGCGAAGACGTGCTGCGCCTGATCTTTTCGCGTTTCTGCATCGGAAAGTAATGCCTTTGAGAAGATGGTGGGAAGTACTAAGTCGTATTGACCAATAATCCTAAAATCGGCAGTTAGAGCAGTTCTCCAGTCGCTACAGAGAATTTAATGATTGTCATTCTGAGCGAAGCGAAGAATCCCCGTATTTCGCTCGTGCCGCAACACTCTACGCTATAGGGAGATCTGCTTTAATTCGCAGCACAAAACCAAGGTCCAAAGGTCCGCTCTATACCAGCCTAGGCCGTAGACCTAGGTCAGCGTTCAGAACAAAGATAGAGGGCTGAAGGCCCGACCTATACTTCAACGAACTTCCGACTCAGGCCCCCCGTGTTCCGAGTCAAAAGTTTGCTTCATAAATGTTGTCATTCCGTAGCGAAGCGGAGGAATCTGCTTTTCGCTCGCACCATCACGGTCTACAACATAACCAAAAAGGCTAGAATAGGCCTATGTCCTACGTCGCGGCAGTCGATCATCTGCATGGCCTCGGTATGGAGCTTGGCCCGTCCACTCCGAGGCGCAAGTTCGACATCGTTCACATGCGGGTTTTGGCGCGCGCGCTGGGAGACCCGCAGATGCGCTTTCCCGCGGTGCTTATCGCGGGGACAAACGGGAAGGGAAGCACCGCAGCAACTCTGGCGAGCATCTGTACGGCGGCAGGGTTGCGCACGGGGCTATACACATCGCCGCATCTGGCGAGGGTGACGGAGCGGATTCGCGTCGCCGACTCGGCTACGGATGCAGGGACGAGTAGGCTGCAAGAGATTGAGGAGGAAGAGTTCGCGCGACTCTACTTCCAGGTCGACGAGACCGCCCAAAGGTTGGTCTCGGTAGGTGAGCTACCGAATGCGCCTAGCTTCTTCGAGTCGCTGACCGCGTTGGCGTTTCTCTACTTCGCCGAGCGAGAGGTGCAGATCGCAATTCTCGAGGTGGGGCTGGGCGGACGTCTGGATGCAACCAATATTGTAGAGCCTATCCTATCTATTATCACAGACATAGACCTTGACCATCAGGAGTTTCTCGGCAATACAATCGCCGAAATTGCCCAGGAGAAGGCGGGGATTCTGCGCTCAGGCGGGACGATGGTGAAGCTGCCCCAGCTCGCCGAAACCGACCTCGCCATCGCGCAGATTGCCTCCGCGCTCAAAGTGCGCGGCGTCAACGCAGCGAACTTTCTTCCCGATCATAGCCAAGATCATCTTCACCGTCGCTGTAATGCCTCAATGGATTGTCATTCTGAGCGCAGCGAAGAATCCCCGCATTTCGCTTGCACCACCACTGACAACGCTATTGCGAGAGCCGTTCTAACGCCGAACAAGGAAGAAGCAGTGTCAATATCGGCGCCTCTGCCGCGCCCGAATCATTACGATGTCTCGCTGGCTGGTGAGCGGCTACAGGTGCGCTCCCCGCTGGCAGGAGTACATCAGCGGAGAAACCTTGCGCTGGCGATTGCGGCGGCGGCAGAGTTATCCTTAAATGGTTATAAAATCACGAAGGCCGCGATTGAAGCGGGAATCGCGAATACATCGTGGCCCGGACGGCTGGAATTTCTTCCGCCTAACCTGCTGCTCGATGTAGCTCACAACCCGGCGGGAGCATTGACTCTTCGCGCCGCGATTCTTGGGCTGCCAGAGCTTCAGCCGCGAACGCTGATCTTTAGCTGTCTGCGCGATAAGGACTTGCACGAAATGGCGCGAATCCTGTTTCCGCTCTTCGACTCTGCGGGCGAACGGCCACTGGACCACATCGTCTTCGCGCCGATTGACAATGCCCGCGCGTCGAGTCTCGACGAGTTGCGGGAAGCCGCACAATCGCTGAGGATTCCGGCACAGATGGCGTACAGCTCTGCGGAGGCGCTGGCTTTGGCGCGCGAGTTGACCCCCGCAGGCGGGCTGATCGTTGCGACCGGATCGATCTATCTGGTCGGGGCCGTGCGAGAGGCGGTTCTGGAGCCATGAGCGAGAGCATGAGCTATCCAGAGGTCGCGCCGCCGCCGGTACACCAGATCCCATCGCACCTGCGCTACCTGACCCGCTTTGTCTTGATCCCGATGATGGCGCTGGTGACGGCGTTTTTCGGGAGCGTCTCGTTGATCTGTGCGCTGTGGGATCGTTCGGGGAGGCAGCAACATTTGGTCGCGCGCACGTGGGCCGTCGCCATGCTGCGCTGCGCGCTTTCGCCGGTGCGAATCGTGGGCGTGGAAAAGCTCCAGAACTATCCGGTCGCCGTCTACGCCTCGAACCACCTGAGCTACATGGATACGCCCGCGCTCTTTGCCAAACTGCCCTTCCAGTTTCGCATTCTGGCCAAAAAAGGACTTTGGAAGGTTCCGTTCGTCGGCTGGTACCTGAATCGCTCAGGGCAGGTTCCGATTGATTCGGGTAGCTCGCGCTCGGCGATTGCGGGACTGCTGCGCGGAGTTTCAGTCTTGAAGTCTGGGATGCCGCTGTTGGTATTTCCCGAAGGTGCGCGCAGTCCGAACGGACACATGCGCAAAGTTCACTCGGGCGGTGCCTTTATGGCGCTTAGGGCGGGGGTTCCGCTGGTTCCGCTGGCGTTGATCGGGACCTACGAGCTGCTGCCGATTCATGTCTACAGCCTTCGCCCGCGACCGTTGATGATTATCGTTGGCGACCCGATTCCGACCGAAGGGCTCACGACGAAGGACGCGGACGCACTGACCGAGCGCCTCTACGCGGAGATTGGGAAGATGTATTATCACTACTCTGATCTAGCCACCTCGGATGAGATTGATTCCACTAACGCGACACTCGGAGCCTAGACGCCATGAGCAGACCCCGCATCGCCATTCCTGTCCCAACCAGCACCGACGCCGAGTACAACGATCAAGGCTGGAAGCAGTACGCCAGCGCCGTCGAACGGAGCGGAGGAGAGGCTGTTGAGGTGCCGCTGGGGGACCCGCCCGCTGTGACCGCCCGCCTGATCGCTGATTGTCAGGGCATCCTGCTGCCCGGTAGCGGGGCGGACGTCAATCCGCAGAAGTATGGGCAGGAGCCTGTCGCGGAGTGTGCTCCGGTGGATCTTGCCCGGGAGAATGTTGACGAGTTGCTGTTGCAGGACGCGCACAACATGGGAAAGCCAATTCTCGCCATCTGCTTCGGCACGCAGACGCTGAACGTCTGGCGGGGCGGAACGTTGGTGCAGCATCTGACCGGAACGGCGGTAAACCACGGGGCAGGGCGCAATGTCCCCGTTGCGCATTCAGTCGCCGTGCTGGCGGACTCGCTACTGGGAGAGATGATTGCGCCCGACGCGAGCGCGGGACCGGATGGATCGCTGCGGCTTCCGGTCAACTCCAGTCACCACCAGGCGATTGCTAAGGCGGGCGATGGCCTGCGCATCTCGGCGTTTACCCCGGAGGATGGCATTGTCGAGGCAATCGAGAACGCGCCGGATGGCGTGGGCGGGCGATTTGTGCTTGGCGTCCAGTGGCACCCGGAGCGCAGCTTCGACGAGAGCGCCAGCTCCAGAGCAATCTTTGCGCAATTCATCGCCGAGGCCAGTGCGTGGGCTCCTCGCCCGCCGTCCGAGCCTGCGGTTTAGAGAGTTTTGCAATTGCTATAACCCAATTTGTCTGTCATTCCGCAGTTTTGTTTGTCATTCCGTAGCGCAGCGGAGGAATCTGCTTCTGCGCGCGCCACGACGGTCTATCCCCTTACCGAAAACGCCCCTAGAGGCACACCATGACTCCCAATACGATGACTCCCGAATCAATCTCTGAGCTGCTCCGTCCCTACGTCGGCCTGCCCGTAGAGCCGACCGCTGTTGCTCCAGACTGGCCCCGCGTCTACGCACAACTTGCTGTTTATCTTGAACTTATCCTGAAGTGGAATGCGCGAATGAACCTGACGGCGATTCGCAAGCCGGAGGAGATTGTACGGCGGCACTTTGGCGAGAGCCTGTTCCTGGGGGCTCGAATCGGCGCTTGCCAATCGCTGTTGGATTTGGGCTCGGGCGCTGGTTTTCCTGGGGTTCCGGTTCAGTTGATGAGACCGGACGTACGGGTGACTCTGGCGGAATCGCAGGGCAAGAAGGCCGCGTTTCTGCGCGAGGTGGTTCGTACGCTGGGGATTCAGGCGGAGGTCTGGGCGGCGCGTGTGGAGACAATGCCTGCGGAGCGGAGATTTGACGTGGTTGCTCTTCGCGCGGTGGATGATATGGGAGCGGCGGTGCGAGAGGCGGGAGTTCGAGCAAGCGAGCGGGTGATGATTTTGGGCTCGGCTGGTCAGTCGGAGTACGGCGTTCTGGCGAAGGAGTTTTGTGTTGATGATCCGATTTCTATGCCGGGGCTGGATGCAGGGATTCTATTGGTTGCGCGCCGCAGATAGTGGGTGATACCTATCGTTTGACAATGGCTTGGCGTTGCTGCTGCGTCTCAAATTGTTCCACGTGGAACAATTTGGAAGACGGGCGATGGCGCAGAATGTTCCACGTGGAACAATTTGAGGCGCAAGATGAATTGCAATCTGCTGTTGTATCCGGGATTGGCAGGCTCGCTACGTTGCTAGTGTCCCGAGTCATTAATTCGTTGAAGTATAGTTCGGGCTTTCAGCCCTTGGCTTTGTGTTGCTAAGTTGTTCGATTGTTCCACGTGGAACAATTTGTCATAACAGCCCTTGGTGAAAATCTAGTTTTGAAAGGGCACGGCTTCATCCGTGCCGTAACTGTTGCGAAATGAACGCGGGCTTTATCCTCCGAGGGAAATTTCCAAGTAGTTTGGATTTTTACCCCGGGCTCGTAACCCATCACCTCCTACGAGTTGTTGGTGGACGGATCCTCAAATTGTTCCACGTGGAACAATTGCGCCCTGCTCCTTCGGTAAAATAGTTTTCCACATCAGGGGTGCGCAATCTACGCAGTAATAGCCGCTGTTTGACGGCATCCACAGGTTTCTCCACAGGATCGCAAAATTGTGCACAGGCTTCAGGTATTGCACCCGCGTCTGTTACCCACTACTCTTCATTTACACCGTGTCTACTCAATCTACAGACCTGAATTCGCCGTCCGCCCCCATCGAAACACCCATCTCCAAGGTGATTGCCGTGGTCAACCAGAAGGGGGGAGTGGGAAAAACGACCACTGCCATCAATCTGGCTGCCGCGTTGGCTCTCGAAGGACTGCCCACGCTACTGATTGACTGCGATCCGCAGGCAAACGCTACCGGAGGGCTTGGCGTCTCGCGCAACGAAGAGCGCCTGAGCGTCTACGATGTCCTGATGGGATTGACAACTCTGGAGGAGGCGCTTCTGCCTACCGAAGTCGAGTCGTTGAGACTGCTACCGGGAAGCAAGAACATGATTGGCGCCAATCTGGAGCTGGTTTCGCAGGAGCGGCGCGAGTTTCGCCTGCGCGAGGCTATTGCATCGATTCGCAGCAACTACCCGTTTATTGTGCTGGACTGTCCACCCGCGCTCGACCTGCTGACGTTGAACGCTCTGGTCGCAGCCGACGGACTGCTGGTGGCCATGCAGGCGGAGTACTTCGCGCTAGAAGGAATTACCGAGCTGATGCAGACGCTCGACCGGGTCTGTCAGGCGTTCAACCCAACTCTGGCGCTGGAAGGCGTTTTGCTGACCATGTACGACGACCGAACCAACCTTTCGCAGCAGGTTACGGACAATCTGCGGGGGTTCTTCGGGGAAAAGCTACTGAAAACAACCATTCCGCGCAATATTCGGCTGGCCGAAGCTCCTAGTCATGGCAAGCCAGTGCAGCTCTACGACCCGCGGTCGAAGGGCGCAGAGGCGTACAACGCGCTTGCCACCGAGCTGCTACAGCGGAACGGAGTCGTCAGTCCCAAGGCCAAACGGGAGCAGGAAGCTCGTGACGCTTCCAAGGGAAGCGAAGAAGATTCGGCAAAGACGACGAATGCGGTGCCGCGCTTCTGGCCTTATTCGAAGTAGTTTGCGGGAATTAAAGCGTTTTCGGTAATGGTGTTGTCCGTCGTGGCGCGATAAAAGCAGATTCCCTTCGGGAATGACAAGCAAATGGTTGCGGAGTGGCAAACAAAGAAGCTGCGAATGACAAACAAAGATTCTGCGGAATGACAAACAAATTGGTTTATGGCAATTCCAAAAACGCTCAAGGAATTGTGAATCGGGAAATATTGAGCGCTCTCTACGGGTGTCTCCACAATCCGTGCTGCTAGCGATTCAGAGCTGGTGCACCGCAACTGAAATACGAGGCTAAACGCATGGAAGCAACTACAAATCACCACACCTCAGCCGACCCGAAGCGTCGGGCAGCGCTAGGCAAGGGAATCGAATCTCTGCTGGGACCGCGGCCACAGGTGGCTCCCGCTCCCGTATCGACGGGGAAGCCGCTGGAGATCGCGCTCGATCTTATCGAGCGCAATCCAAACCAGACCCGCACCACCTTTGACGAAGCGAAGCTGGCGGAGTTGGCGCAGTCGATCACTGCAACCGGAGTTGTTCAACCAGTGGTAGTGCGGGAACTTCCGGGGGGACGCTATCAGCTCATCATGGGTGAGCGGCGCTTGCGCGCCTCGAAGGCAGCTGGCAAGGCGACGATCCCGGCGATTGTGCGTCAGGTCTCCGACGAGCAGGCGATGGAGATGACGATTGTCGAGAACCTACAGCGCGCCGATCTGAATCCGATGGAGCAGGCGAGAGCGTTTGATCGCCTGAGCCGCGAGTTTAAGATGACGCAGGAGCAGATGGCGACGCGCACGGGGAAAGACCGTGCCAGTGTTGGTAACTTCATTCGTTTGTTGAGGTTACCGGTATCAATTCAGGATTTGGTGGAGTCTGGACAGCTTAGCTTTGGGCATGGGCGAGCGCTGCTGGCGCTGGAGTCTCCCGAGCAGATGGCGGCGGCGGCAAGCAAGGTGATCGCGTTGGCGATGTCGGTGCGCCAGGCCGAGACCTTTATTCAGGGGCTCATCAATCCCGAGATAAAGGAGAAGAAGGAGAAGGCAGCCCTCGAGCCGCTGGATCCGAATGTGCGCGAGGCGCGCGATTTGATTCAGCGTCGGCTCGGGCTCAAGGTGCGTATCGAGGATAAGAGCGGCAAGGGCCGAGTCATCATCGAATACACCGGAGTCGACGACTTTGATGCGATTCTGAGTGCGCTGGGCGAAGACTAGAGCCGTTCTCGTAATGGCCCGTCGTCGGACGAAGAAAAGCTGATTGCTTCGCTGCGGAAGGACAAACATCGTAACTCTATGGCAATAAAGGAAATGCTCTGGTGTACTGAGTCGTACGTTCGTTGAACTATAGGTCGGGCCTTCAGCCCTCTGTCTTTGTTCTGAACGCTAACCTAGGCCTACGGCCTAGGCTGGTATAGAACGGGCCTTTGGCCCTTGGTTATGTGCTGCGAATTAGAGCATTTTCAGCGATGGTGTAATCTATCGCGCTGCGAGCAAAATGCGGGGATTCTTCGCTTCGCTCAGAATGACAATTCTGACAGCCGCCATCCATCGTGGCATTACAGTAACGATGAAAATGCTCTGATGACTTAGGACACTATGTTCTTGAGCTCGTAATTTGTGCGATCCCACCCTTGCGGCAAGAACAAGGTACTTCGTACCGTTCTCGAATATGCCGCAAGGATGGGACACCCACTGAGGGACAACTTCATGTGGTCAGAGACCTAGGGAAGTTACTTCTTTGGCGGAGCGATGGTGTCCTTGGCTGCCTTGGCGACGCGGAACTTGACCACGGTTTTGGCCTTGATCTTGATGGTCTCGCCGGTTTGGGGGTTGCGTCCGAGGCGGGCCTTACGATCTGCCTTGACCAGTTTGCCGATGCCGGGGATGGTGAATTCTCCGTTCTTCTTGGTCTCCTTGACGGCGGTCTCTGCCAGCAGCTCTAGAAAGGCTGCGGTCTGCTTGTTGGTCAATTCGAGCTTCTCTGCCAGTACGCGTACCAGCGCGGTCTTGGTCATTCCTTTTGCCATGTGTGTTGCTCCTTGATTCCAGATTTTGTGCGATTCCGATTTTCTAATTCAGGATCGTATTGCGTGGTGCGTTTTGCTGCCGGCATCTTGCCTGATTGGTCCGCGTTGAACCGGCTTTGGAGAGTGATTCCTCGCAAAATCGCCGGTGTTTATGCGGGTGCCAAGAAATGTGCCGCAATTCACCTTCGACCTTTCGAGATGCTTTGTCAATGGGTTTTGTGCGGTTTCCACAGTTTTTTTGCTGTTTTTTTCGGTTTTTGTCTGATTTTAAGCAAAAACACGGGGTTTTTCGGGAAATTTTAGCGAAATTGGCAGAACGGAAGGCCCCTGCTCCCTCCGAAAGGCAAAAACAACGGCAACGGCAACGGCAACGACACGGCAACGGCAACGGCAGAGACAACGGCAACGGCAAGGGCTCGTGGTATTGGCGGCTTACATTCCCACCCATCGCGATGAAGCTGTGATGGATGGGGCACCCGGCGGGTCTTGTTGCTGCGAATTAGATCGAGAACTCGGCAGTCGTGTACACTTGATTCCGCTTCAATACTTGAATATCGCAGGTCTTCAGATTGGATTCTCTTCAAAAGCAGCATGAATTAGCCCTATTGAGCGGTGACGAGGCGGTTGCCGCAGCCGCTCTGGATGCAGGAGTGAGGCTGGGAACGGGCTACCCGGGGACTCCCTCGACCGAGATTCTGGAGACGTTTGAGGCTTTGGGCGGACGGGCGCAGTGGGCTCCCAACGAGAA
>Ga0182011_10000737_pt1 | contig 28567 bp, 21 predicted proteins | sample 711E1DmetaG_FD_120481 | JGI IMG/M metagenome (GOLD analysis project Ga0182011, IMG submission 120481) | Permafrost microbial communities from Stordalen Mire, Sweden - 711E1D metaG | ecosystem: Environmental > Terrestrial > Soil > Wetlands > Permafrost | place: Sweden: Stordalen | collected...
CGCAGGATTTCCCAATTCTCCAACTCCGCGAGACCCTGGTTCGCAGTGCTCATGCCCCCAGCATACCTCAATTCCATCGAAGGGGCAACTCCTTAGGTTAACGCTTATGGGCCGTTGGCCTGGTCCCGCAGGGCGGGATAGGCCGCCCCGTTGGGGCTGAATGCACCCACCCCCGGTGTCCAGCAGAAAATATGGGTAAAGATCAGCCCCCGGGGAGAATGAAAAGACTTGTTCCCTGCGCCGCTCTGATTGCAAGCGATTCCATAAACTTAGAAAGGGATGGGAGGTGCATAAAATGACACGCAAAAATCGTGGAAAGAAAGCAGCCATGGCGCTTGGGCTGGCGGTGCTGGGTATTCTCGTGTTGGCGAGCTGGGCAGCCGCGCAAACCGAAAAATCCAAGAAAGTCTACATGATTACGGATGTGGAAGGCGTGGATGGGATCTATGATTCGGAACTGCAAGTCATGCCGTTTCAGAGTCCGCGTTGGGAGGAGTCACACAAGTTGCTGACCGGCGAGGTGAACGCTGCCGTCGAAGGCTTGCTGGCGGGCGGGGCCACCGACGTGGTGGTCTGGGACGGGCATGACTCCGGCCGCAGCCTTTCCGTACTCGACATCCATCCCAAGGCGCGGTTGCTGACGGGCAGGCCCCTCTCACGCACTCTCGAACTCGATCCTTCTTACTGCGCTGTGGTTTTTATCGGACAACACGCCATGGCCGGCGCGGAAAACGGAATCCTCAGTCACTCCTATGACTCGCGCGGCATCCAAAACATCTGGGTCAACGGTAAGCCCACAGGGGAGATTGGGGGACGCGTGCTGCTTGCCGGCGCCTTGAATATTCCGGTCATCATGTTGTCGGGCGATACCGCGGCTTGCAAGGAAATCCACGATTTGATTCCTGAAGCAGAGTGCGCCGAGGTGAAGAGCGGAATCAGCCGCACCGCAGGATACATGCTTTCACACCCTGCCGCCTGCGCGCTCATCCGTGAAAAGGCTCAGCGAGGGATGCAGCGGCTGGCGGAGTTCAGACCTTACAAGATTCCGGGCCCGGTGGAAGTAAAAGTTGAGTTTACTACGGCTGCGGGCACTCGATTCGAGCCGGCGGAGGGCGTCGAAAGGGTGAACGAACGCACGTGGGTGTTTCGGGGAAAAGATATTCTGGACGCCTGGCTGAAATACGGGTATTTCTGATTTGAGAAGGAGGAGCAAAATGGCTCGAAAGAAGATTCTGATGCTGGTGGGGGACTACGTTGAGGACTACGAGGTCATGGTGCCGTTTCAGGCATTGCAGATGGTCGGGCACACGGTTCATGCGGTCTGCCCGGATAAGAAGGCGGGAGCGACGGTGCGGACGGCCATCCACGACTTCGAAGGCGATCAAACCTACAGCGAAAAGCGGGGGCATAACTTCGCGCTGAACGCCAGCTTCGGCGAGGTGAAGCCCGAGGACTACGATGCCCTGGTCATACCGGGTGGGCGCGCGCCCGAGTACCTCCGCCTGAATAAGAAAGTCATCGATATGGTGCGGCACTTCAGTGATGCCGGCAAACCCATCGCGGCGATCTGCCATGGGGCTCAAATTCTTGCCGCCGCCGGGATTCTGAAGGGCCGGACTTGCAGTTGTTATCCCGCCGTGTCACCGGAGGTGATGGAGGCGGGTGGAGGTTACGCTGACGTGCGCATGGATGAAGCGCACGTTGACGGCAACCTTGTCTCGGCCCCGGCATGGCCCGCCCACCCTGCGTGGCTTGCCGCGTTCCTTCAAGTGTTAGGCACCGTGATCGAACCCTAAGGGCACTAGCTTTTGAACTGTTCGTCGATCTCCACCTGGTACCCGGTGGCAAGGCGGTTCGTCTCGTTCGCCATGCCGACCACGGCCATGAGTTCAGCGAACATGGAATCCGTCATGCCTGCCTTACGGGCCCCTGCGGTATGGGACGCGATGCAGTAGTTGCACTGATTGGTGACACTGACGGCCACGTAGACCATCTCTTTGGTAAGCGCGTCCAGGGCTCCTGGGGCCATGATCTCCTTTACACTTTGCCAGGTACGGCGCAGCGTGGCTGGATCGTGGGCAATGGCCTTCCAGAAGTTATTCACCCGATCGGTCTTGCGGGTGGCCATGATATCGTCGTAGACGGCCCGCACCTCGGGGCTTGCTTGTTCATATTCAATTAAACCCAACGTTGCCATTTCAATCTCTCCAATCATTGATGACGCAATTTATCCACAGTCGAACAAGACTAGCACAATGTGAGTCTATCAGCGTGCAACCGACCCCTCACCCGTCCCGCGCCGGCTGGTGAAAACGCCGGCGCGAGCCACCCTCTCCCCCAAGGGGGAGAGGGACAGAAACCTCGCAGGGTTCGGGACTGTGGCTATGTCACCCATCCCATGACCAACTAATATCCGGCTTCATAATTAGGCTGAAATGATGTAAAGTCCACATCGCAGAGTACGTCACGAAGCGCAGGGTCGCAAGGGAGACGGCGCGTAAGAAAGGTGGCGTGATTGGCAGGGGAGAGCCTGTTTGGTTGGCAGCAGGATGCTCGAGAATTCACGAGACCCGTGCCAGGGAAAGGAAGGAAAATGGACCAAGAGAATTTCTTCAGCTTGATGAATCGTGTTGCCGTGGTGACGGGGGGCGGGCAAGGTATTGGCGAAGGAATCGCCACGCGCTTACACGCCGCCGGGGCAAAAGTAGCCGTTCTGGATGCGAACCAGGGGGCGGCGGAGTCCGTGGCCAAGTCGATTGAGGGAATGGGCGTGAAGTGCGACGTCTCATCGGCTCCTTCGGTGAAGGACGCAATCGAAAGGGTACGGGAAGGGTTGGGACCCATCGACATCGTGGTGAACAATGCGGGAATCACAGGGAAGACGGCACGGCTTTGGGAATTGGAAGAAGCGGATATGGACGGTGTGTACGCAGTGAACCTCAAGGGTGTTTTCCTGATGTGCCGCGCCGTGATCCCCGAAATGCTTGCGCGGCGGTACGGCCGGATCGTGAACGTGGCTTCAATCGCCGGCAAAGAGGGAAATCCCACCCTCGTTCCTTATTCCAGCACCAAGGCGGGCGTCATTGCGCTGACCAAAGCCCTGGCAAAAGAGGTTGCCGGCCAAGGCGACATCACGGTGAACAGTATTGCCCCCGCCGTGGTGAGGACGAAGATCCTTGATACCATCGCGCCGCAGACCGTCCAATACATGATCAGCAAGATTCCCATGGGGCGCACAGGGAAGATTGAAGAGATCGCGGCGCTGATTCATTTTCTTGTTTCGTCGGAATGTTCATTCACCACCGGGCAGTGCTACGACATCTCGGGCGGCCGAGCTACTTATTGACGCAGTGGTCAGTGGCCTCTGGTCAGTGGCCGGATGAAGACACCGGGGTGGGGCACGAGAGCATGGAGTGCTTGATTCATCGAGTCAGTGAATCATTGGCGGAGGCGCCATGCAATCAAGAATAATAAGCCTGAACATTGTGCTCTTGTTATGCTGCAACGTGAGCTCGTGGACCAGAGAGTTTCCTGCGACTTCCACCCAAACACCAGACAGCCTAAGCGTTAAAGTGGGAGAAACGGTTCTCATAACCAGAAGCCAGGGATACTGCTGGTTCCCCAACGTCCATCGGCTCTCTACAGGGGAACTGTTTCTCACGCTCGGGCTGGGACCCGACACCACCGATCCTGAAGCAAATCTCGGGGGCACTTTCGTAAATGTTGATTAAGGTGTATCGCCGTTTACAGCATGTGCTCGATTCCCCAAAGGGAGAGATCTGCGGTGTCGCGTAACACCTGACATTTAACAATTGGCCAGCCGATCTGCCGCCTTAGCTGTAGGGGTATGGCTTGCCGTACCCTCTTCCTCCTCCCCGAAGGGGAGGGATAAAGTAGCCGGGGGCAACGCCCCCGGAAAACGGTCTTGCCTCGACCGACCCTGTAAGGGTCGCCGAGGGGCGGCGTCCGAGTCAAGCCAGACCGATTCCCAAAGACCGTGCGCCCCCTTCAGGGTCGGTAGGCTATCCTGGCAGTTTACCGGGGGCGTTGCCCCCGGCTACTATACGGTGCCCTTGCAGGGCACAGGACCTCGCGCTTCGACGATGGCCTCTGCAGGCGCTGTCACCATTTGGGATCCGGGCTTATTTTAACACCTAGGCCAACCACCCCCTGCCCCCCTCCTTAACCAAGGAGGGGAGTTAGCTGGATCATTTTCATGCAGAGTGGTTGGTTCACGAAACCACTTCCACACGAGATATAAATGTTGGTAATGTTGGTGGTATATGCGTTTTGAGATTTTCGTGGCGCTGCGGTACCTGAAGGCGAAGCGGAGACAATCTGTCATCTCCGTGGTCACCGTGATTTCGATTGTCGGAGTCATGGCTGGGGTTTGCGCCTTGGTGGTGGCTCTGGCGATTAACAACGGTTTCCGCGAGGAATTGGAAAAGAGCCTGTTGGGTGCAACCGCCAACGTCAACCTTCTTCAGTCCAAGAACGACGGGATCAAAGACTACGAAGCGTTGACCACACGATTGGGCAGACTGCCGCATGTGGTGGCCTGTGCTCCCGCGCTTTACGGAGAAGTCTTGGCTTCTTTTCACTCCCGCGCTCAAGGCGTAGTTCTGAAAGGTGTCGATCCCCAGCGTGAAATCCACGTCAGTGGCCTTCTTCTAAGGCTGCGCGAGGGTACACTCGATGGCCTTTCGCAGCCCTTTGCTGACGCTGACCCCATTATTCTTGGCAAGGAGTTGGCCAAGTCGCTCGGGGCATACGTGGGGGAGACTATCCTCATCACCAGCCCGCAGGGTCATTTGACTCCTCTGGAGGTGGTTCCCAAGTTCCGCCACTTCCGGGTCGTCGGGGTATTTGACTCCGGCTTCTATGACATTGACGCCACCTGGGCATTTACCAACCTTCCTGCTGCCCAACGTTTGTTGGATTTGGGCGACGTGGCTTCCGTGATTGAGTTCAAGATTGACGACATCTACCGGGCCTCTACGCTGGCCGACCAGATTCGGGACGCCGCCGGCAAGGGATATGAGACCACCACCTGGATGGAGCAGAACCGCTCCCTGCTCAGCGCTCTGCGGCTGGAGCGCCTGGTGACTATCCTGACTATCGGCCTGATCGTGGTGGTCGCTGCCCTCAACATCTTCATTACTCTGGCCATGATGGTGATGGAGAAGAACCGGGATATTGCCGTGCTGATGTCCATGGGCGCCAGGAAGAGGCAAGTGTGGGCGGTCTTCACTCTTCACGGGCTGCTGATCGGGGGCTTCGGGACACTGCTGGGGCTCATTTTGGGTTATGGCACTTCCTGGCTTGGGGGCCATTACAAGCTGGTCCCCCTCCAGGCGGACGTTTACGCGCTCGCCTCGGTACCTTTCCATGCCCGCCCCTGGGACGGAGTTTGGATTACCTTAGCGGCGCTCGGCATCAGTTTTCTGGCGACGCTTTATCCCTCACTATCCGCGGCCCGACTGGATCCGGTGGAAATCCTGCGGTACGAATGAGGAGATTGATTCATCGGGCCATTGGGCCATCGAGCCATTGAATGGACCAAATGCTCGGGAGAGTGCGAATGGAGAGCCTGCTGGCAGAAGCCAACGAGCTGTTGGCGATTTTTGCGGCCTCTTACTGGACGGCAAGAGCAGGCGGACGATCACGGAAAGACCAATGACCCGATGGCCTGATGACCCGGTGACTCAACCCTATGCCGGCCCGCTCTTGCGGGCCGAAAAGCTGACGAAGATTTTCCGTTCCGGCGACGAGGAGATTGTGGTCTTCGACGATCTGAATCTGGAAGTTCGCGAGGGAGAATTCGTCGCTCTGGTGGGTGAATCGGGAACGGGCAAAACGACGCTACTCCATCTCCTTGCTGCTCTGGACACTCCGACGAGGGGTGAGGTATACTTCAGAGGGCAGAGGTTGAATGAATTCTGCCTGGAGGAACGTGCCGCCTATCGCAATGTGAGTGTCGGTTTTGTATGGCAGATGCAATACCTCCTTCCGGAATTCAGCGCGCTCGAAAACGTAGTGATCCCGCAGTTGATTAGTGGACGTGATCTTTCATTGGCCAAGGAGCGCGCCAGGGAACTGCTGGGCGAAGTGGGGCTCGCGAACGCATCCGCGCGACGAGTGGGTGAGCTTTCGGGGGGCGAGCAACAGCGAGTCGCTTTGGCCCGGGCGTTAGCCAATCAGCCGGCGGTGCTGCTTGCCGATGAGCCCACCGGCAGCCTTGACCGCCGAACCGCCCAGCGGGTAGTTGAGTTGTTGGAAAGACTGCACCGGGATCACCATTTGACCTCGGTGTTGGCAACCCACAATCCAGACTTGGCCCGGCGTGCGCAGCGGATTTTGCGCCTGGCAAATGGAAGGCTGGAGGAGACGGTAGTTCCGATAATTCAATGACCTGCCAGCCCCGGGGATGTTGGGAACCGAGGCGAGGGTTCCCGAGAGGACTGGGGAGCTATGTTTGAGAGGTATACGGAAAAGGCGCGGCGCGTGATCTTTTTCGCCCGCTATGAAGCCAGCCAATTCGGCAGTCCCTATATCGAAACCGAGCACCTGCTGTTAGGGGTGCTGCGCGAGGATAAGGCGCTGACGAACCGTTTCTTGCGCTCCCACGCCGCCATCGAGTCCATCCGCAAACAAATTGAGGGACGAACCCCTGTGCGCGAGAAGGTCTCGACTTCCGTGGACTTGCCTTTGAGCCAGGAGTGCAAGCGGGTGCTGGCCTTCGCGGCGGAAGAGGCTGAGCGCCTCTCGCACAAACATATCGGGACGGAACACCTGCTGTTGGGTTTGCTGCGCGAGGACAAATCGTTTGCGGCGGAAATTATGCATGAACGCGGGCTTCGCCTCCCGGCGTTGCGCGAGGAGCTGACCCGGGCACAAAGCGAAAAGGCTGCCAGTTCGCGCCCTAAGGAGGCGTCCCTGCTCTCCGAATTCAGCCGCGACCTCACCCAGTGCGCCATGGAGAACCAACTCGACCCTCTAGTTGGACGCGAAGCCGAACTTGAGCGGGCGATCCAGATCCTCTGCCGCCGGACCAAGAATAACCCCGTCCTCATTGGGGAGCCTGGTGTCGGCAAGACTGCCATCGTGGAAGGCTTGGCGCAACGCATTGCGGATGGCGATGTACCTTCCTTTCTCGCCGACAAGCGAATCCTGGCGCTGGACCTTTCTTTGATTGTGGCGGGCACGAAGTACCGCGGCCAATTCGAGGAACGTCTGAAAACCATCATGAAAGAGTTGATGGAGTCGCAGAGCGCCATCATCTTCATCGACGAGCTTCATACCCTGGTGGGAGCAGGATCGGCGGAAGGGTCGCTGGACGCCGCGAATATCCTCAAGCCGGCGTTGTCCCGGGGTGAAATCCAGTGCATTGGCGCCACGACCCCGGGGGAATACCGCAAGTCGATCGAAAAGGACCGGTCATTGGAGCGGCGCTTTCAAGCCGTGAAGGTAGCGCCCCCAACGGAAGCCGAAAGCATCAAGATCCTCTTCGGAATCAAAGACCGGTACGAAAAGTTCCACGCGGTCACTTATGCCGATGAGGCTCTCAGCTCTGCGGTGTACCACTCCAGCCGCTATATCTCGGATCGTTTCCTGCCGGACAAGGCAGTGGACTTGATCGATGAGGCGGGAGCGCGGGTGAAGCTTCGCCAGAGTTCCTTGCCGGAAGAGATGATTGACGTGCAGAAGCGCATCAAATTCGTGGTGCACCGGATGGAGAATGCCATCGCCAACCACGAATTCGAAAAGGCGCGTTTCTATTCCGACGAGGAACGAAAGGAACGTGAGAACCTCAGACTGCTCCGTGAAAAATACAATATCGACGAGACGGCCATGGGGAACGTGACCCGCGAGGACATCGAGGATGTGGTCTCTCGCTGGACGGGCGTGCCGGTGACCTCGATTAAGGAAGAAGAGAGTTCGAAACTGCTGCGGACGGAAGAAGAGCTGCACAAGCGGATTATCAGCCAGGATCGGGCCATCTCGGCTCTGGCCAGGGCGATCCGCCGTTCCCGCGCCGGCCTGAAACCTCCGGGCCGACCGGTGGGTTCCTTCCTGTTCTTAGGGCCGACCGGGGTCGGTAAGACCGAAATGGCCCGTTCGCTTGCAGCCTTTCTTTTCGGGAGCGAGCGGGCGCTGATTCGTTTCGACATGTCGGAATTCATGGAGAAGCACTCCGTCTCCAAGCTGATCGGGTCGCCTCCCGGCTACGTGGGTTACGAAGAGGGTGGCCAACTGACAGAGCGGGTCCGGCGCGCGCCCTACTCGGTGATTCTCCTGGACGAGATTGAGAAGGCCCACCCGGATCTCTTCAACATTCTGCTTCAAGTCTTCGAAGATGGACACCTGACGGACGGGTTGGGGAACACGGTGGATTTCAAGAACACCATGCTCATCATGACCTCGAATATTGGGGCTCGCTATTTGCAGCGGCGCTCGCACCTGGGGTTCCAGTCGGCGGCGGAGGGTACGAGCGAGAGGAAAGCTGAAGATATGGTGATGGCCGAGGTCAAGCGGCTGTTCAATCCGGAGTTCCTCAACCGGCTGGATGAAGTTATTGTGTTCAATGCGCTCACCGATAACGATCTGGTACAGATCCTGGATCTCCTGGTGGCGCAGATGAACCAGAACCTGGAGCACAAGAACATTTCGATTACCTTGTCCCGAGAGGCGGGCCAGTGGATTCTGGAAAAGACTTGTGAGGACCGTTCCTATGGGGCTCGTCCGTTGCGCCGGGCGCTCCAGAAGTACATTGAAGACCCGCTTTCGGAAGCGTTGATCCAGGGGGAGATTCAACCCCCTTCAGTTCTGGAGGTCGTGGTTGAGAACGAAGGCCTCTGCTACCGGTCGGTGAATGACAAGCTCGTCGCGGCCACGCCACTCTCACATTAGTGCGGCCCGTCCTTAATAAAGCAGGAAGCAGAAATTCCACGTCGTCTGTGCCTGCCGGAGTTTGGTCCTGAGAGAAAGGCAGGAATTGCCGCTGCGATTTCGAGTCTTTGGGCCAACTTCTGGTGGGTTCCCGGCATCGGATTCTCTGAGCTCGATCCAAAACGAGGGGGAAGACCGTTTCTTGAGGAGAAGCTCTGCCACGTGTAGACGAAAGAGAACACGGTTTGGGTTGGGCGTCGTCGCCTTGCTATTGAGCTTGCTTTCTGGCATGGCGCTTCGGGCACAGAATCCGCCAGCGGAGCAGAAATCACCCTCTTCCTCAGGCGCGCAATCTTCCACCGAGCAAACGCCCGCCAAGCCTTCCGAAAAGGGCAAGGAACCGGGAACGGGGGGCGCCCAGCAATTGCACCTGGACAATCCCGCGCCCGCCGCTCCAGCAGCAACTCCAACGCCCTCGCAACCCAACCCGCAGACTCAGCAGAACCCGCCTGGGGCTCCCCCGCAGAAGCTCCAACTCGAAACGCCTGTTCCACAGACAGCTCCTGAACTTACAACTCCCGGCGCGCCTTCGCAGCCGCCAGCCCAGGTAACTATTCAGTCAATTATGTTCCGAGGGAACCGACGCATTTCTGCTGCGACCATGCGCGCCCGCATTTTCTCGCATTCAGGCGACGTCTATAACGAGAACGCTCTCGAGCGAGACTTCATGGCTCTCTGGAATACAGGCTTCTTCGACGACATTCGGTTGGAAGTAACAGATTCCGAAAAGGGCGGGAAGATCGTTACTTTCTTCGTGCGAGAAAAGAAGCTGGTCCGAAGCATCGATTACAAAGGATTAAGCAGCGTTGAACAATCGGACGTGCTGGATGAATTCAAGAAGCACAAGGTGGGCCTGTCCATCCAATCCCAGTACGATCCCGTGGTCATTAGACGAGCTGAGGTGGTTCTTCAGGAGTTGCTCTCGGCGCATGGGAAAATGTTCGCCACCGTCCGCCACCGCACCCGGAATATTCCGCCCAACTCCGTGGCCCTGACATTTATCGTGGTGGAAGGACCCAAGGTCAAAGTAGGGAACGTCCGCTTCACGGGAAACCACGTTTTCTCTTCCGGCGAACTTGCCCGCTCCATGAAATATTCCCGACCTGCCGGCGCTCCGCCCTGGTTCTACTGGTTCCATAAGACCTACGACAAGGAGAGGATTGAAGCCGACCTTGAAAACATCCGCGACCTCTACCGGGACCACGGTTACTTTTACGCTGTGCCGAAAGAACCGGACACGAAGATGGTGGACACCCGGCGGCGCTGGCCGTTCTTCTTTTACAGTTGGGGCCGGGGCAAACGAGTGGATTTAAACATCCCGGTGGAGGAGGGGTTGCAGTATCGTCTGGGCAGGTTCGTCATCCGCGGGAACAAGCTCCTCACGCAAAAACAGTTGGCGCCTATCCTGCGCCTAAAGCCCGGGGATGTGTTTGCGCTGTCGAAGGTTCGGAAGGCGATCGAGAACTACACCAAGCTGTATGGCCAGTTGGGTTACATTAATTTCACCGCCTCTCCGGACATCGAGCCTGATAACAAGCGCCGACTCATCAACCTGGCGCTGGACTTTGAGGAAGACAAGCAGTTTATTGTTCGCCGCATTGAGTTTTCCGGGAATACCAAAACTCGTGACAAGGTGATTCGACGGGAATTGTTGCTGAGCGAAGGAGACATGTTTAACTCCTCGTTTTGGGACTTGAGTATCCTCCGGGTAAATCAACTGGGTTATTTTGATAGGGTGAAGAAGGAAGACTACGAGATCACCCAGAACGCTAAAGATAATACTGTTGATGTTACTTTGAAGGTTAAGGAAAAAGGCAAGAACTCGATAGGGTTTTCTGGCGGGGTCAGTGGCTTGGCGGGGACCTTCATCGGGGCCAATTACGCCACCAACAATTTCCTGGGGATGGGCGAAACCCTAAGCGTTCAAACGGAGTGGGGAACTTATCAGACGCTCTATTCGTTTGGGTTCACTAAACCGTACGTTTTTGATCGACCCATGACCATGGGGTTTACGATCTCTCACAGCAACATGCGCTATGACCAAGTCCGCCAATTAGCTGCTGCTGAAGGCGTCAGCGTCGCAAGCCTCCAGAACTCCACGTATGGCCAATACTACGCGCAGAATTTTCAACAGAGTTCCACTGGTTTCAGTGTGTTTACCAGTTACCCTTTGCGCCGTTCTTTCGCGCGCCTCGGCTTGACCTACAGCTACTCCGATAGCAGCATGCAAGCGTTCAATGCGGCATCCACGTCCTATTTTGAGGCTATCAATTTTCGTGGGTTGGCGGGTCCTTCGGCTCTGAGCGGCATCATATCCAGTTCCCTCATGCCCACCTATCTTTATAACACCATCAATGATGCTTGGAACCCCACGCGGGGGAGGTACTTGTCGATAGGGATGGCGTTCTCTGGATTGGGAGGCAACGTCTATACCATTAGTCCGTCCGTCGAATTCAAGTACTTTCATCCTGTCCGCAATGCACGTTCAGAGAAGCCGGACGCCTTCGGCATGCGCATAATGGTTGCAAGTATCCAAGGATACGCTGGCCGTGTTCCCCCGCCTTTTTCACGCTTCTACCTCGGTGGCGAGTATGACATCCGTGGTTTTGATATCCGTTCGATCAGCCCCTTGGCTTTCTTTCCATCGATTGGGTCAGTGTGTAACCGCGACAACTTCGGCAATCCTATTCTGGCTACCGGCGCCAATGGACAGAGGGGAACGACGTGCGGATCATCTACCTCATTCCCGTACTACACGCCGATCTTCCCCGGCGGTGATACAGAGGTCATTATGAACTATGAATACCGCGTACCGATTGCAGGTCCGGTCACCTTGGCAGCTTTTGTAGACGGCGGGAGCTCTTTTGTCTTGCGATCCAGCCAGCTCCAAATTGACACTACTATTCCTTCCTTGGAAACGTTGAGTACCGAGTATCCGTACTTCACCCTGCCGACAAAACTTAAAATTATCGGGACCACCAATTTCCGACCCCGCAGCTCAACGGGACTCGACATGCAGATTATCCTGCCGATTGTCAATGCGCCGTTTCATCTCTATTATGGTTATAATTGGCTCCGTGAGGAAAACGTTGGCGTGGTCCCTCCCCAAGTCCTGCCGCCCCGGACGATGTTTCCAAATCAAGCCACCTATGTAGCTGCTGAGGCCTTGTTTAACGAATTTCGCTTGCGGGAGCGAAAAGGGAGAGTTGGGTTCACTGTGGTCCGCACCTTTTAGAAACGAAATGAGTTAGAATGAGTTGTCGCAGTTAGGACTTTAATTCGTTTAAGGAGAATTAATGAAGACTCGATTTTTCACTATGCCTCTTCTGCTCTGCCTGGGAGTTGCCCCGACGGGCTTGCTGGCTCAGAGTTCGGGGACCTCAGGCAAGATCGGGCTTGTCGATATGCAGGGGGCGATTCTGAGCACGGCGGAAGGAAAGAAAGCGCTGGTTCAGCTTCAGAGCAAGTATCAGCCACGCCAACTAGAGCTTCAAAAGCTCCAGCAGAACACTCAGGCCATCAACGACCAATTGCAGAAACAGGCTGCCACGCTTGGCGAAGACGAGCAGCGGCGCCTGGGGCGAGACCTGGAAGAGAAGCAGAAGCTTTTGAAGCGCAATTCCGAGGATGCCAATGCCGACTTCACCTCGGACAGGGACGAAATATATCGCCGCATCGGCCAGAAGATGGTAAAGGTGATTAATGATTATGCGGCGCAGAACGGTTTCTCCCTGATCATCGGAAGCGACCAAGTCCCGATCTATTACGCGGCCAAGGAAGTGGAGCTGACGGGAGAAATCGTCAAGCTCTATGACGCATCGAACCCAGTTGACGCCGCGACTTCGGGCGGGCCAGCTAAGCCTGCTACGCATTCCGGTGCATCTTCAACCACCAAGTCCGCCAGGCCAGTGGCCAAGCCGAATCCTTAGAAAGGTGCGGCCGTGGGGATATCCTTGCCCATTGCCTGCGCGTTTTCGTAGGGGGGTGAGGTGTGCCCGGACGAGGCCGACGCCAGCCAACGTACCTCTCTAGCTCTGTCCTTTCGGTTCTGCGTGAATATTGACTCGCAGGATCTGCGGGAAGGCCTTTCGAATTCTAAACTCGAGTTCTTCTGTAATGTCATGCACCCGAGCTATGGGTAGGGCAGGCAGGAGCGTGCAATGGCAGCGGACGAACACGTTTTCCGCTGCTTGGTGCGCTTCGATGTCATGACAGTCTAAGACGCCGGGGATCTCTCTGGCGATCTCCATCAGCTTGGATTCCAGATCGGCCGGCATAAGCTGGACGGCATTCACGGCCTCCACATTTTTGGTGAAAGGCTCGAGGTGGATGTTCACCTCGCACACTTCCGGGAGGTTTTGTTTGATGTCCTGCTCGAGCACGGTAGCTTGGTCGTGGGCGGTGTCCAGGCGCAGGCCGGGCTCCACCTCGAGATCCAGGATCACGTTGATGCACCCCTTCGCTTCGTAGGCTGTCACCTCGTGAACCTGGAAGTTTCTTCGGTTGGCGATGGAGCGGATCTTCTCCACCAGATCTCCTGAAGGCGGATCGCTAGGAGTGGTGTGAATAACCACGTCGGCATCGGGAAAGATCTGGTGGACCGCAGACTCCACCAAATCCGCCACCGCTTTGGCGTGCTCGAGTGACGTATTGCTCTGTAGCGCCAGCCTCAAGTCCACAAAGAGACGCGGCCCGCTTTGGCGGGTCCGGACGCGTTCCAACCTCAGGACTCCCGGAACCCGTGAAACAGCTCGTACAATCAAGTTCGAACTGCCTTCCGGGGAAGCGTCCACCAATGCCTCGACGGTCCGTTTTCCAAGCTTCAACGTGATGTACGCGACGATTCCCGCTACCACGAGTGCGGCAACCGGGTCAGCCTTGCGGAGCCAGGGGAGGTTGTTCTGGTGGGAAACGTGGACCAGGATGAGCCCCAAGATTACGACACTCGAGCTATAAACATCCGTGGAGAAGTGCAGCGCGTCGGCTTCCAGGGCCGGGCTATTGTATTTTCGCGCCACCCGGAATAGCGCCCGAGATCGAAAAGTGTCAATGGTGATGGCCGTGAACATTACGCCGAAGGCCGTAAGGCTCGGCTCGACACGGACATCATGAAAGAAGAGCCGGCGTAAGGCTTCCCAAATGATCCAGGCGCAGGTCACGAACAAAAGGGTGGTCTCTACGAAGGCGGAGAGGGGTTCGATCTTCCCGTGGCCGAAGGGGTGGTCCGGGTCGGCAGGTTTGTCGGACACCCGGACGGAAAAATACGTCACCAGCGCAGCCACCAGGTCCAACCCGGAGTGCATGGCTTCCGAAATGATTCCCAAGCTGCCCGTCAAAAGGCCCACGGTCAGCTTCATCGCGGTCAACAGGACTGCGGCCACCACGGAGGTCAAGGCAACAGCCTGTTTTTCCTGCGTGGGAATACTATAAACCATGTTATCCTCGGGGGCACCATCACCCTCTGGCCATTATAGAACGGCTGGGTTAAATGAGGAACCTTGTTGATGGCTTGCGGATTGATATTGCATCCGCCCGTGTGCTCGAATAGTATATGCAACGCAGCCCGACTAGACAAAGACTTCCGGGCCTTTGGCAGATGGGTGCCAGGGCGTTACCCAGTCTGCCTGGAAAGGTCTGGCGGGGCGCCCGAGCGAAGTTACTCGCGTTCCTAGAGTGAGCGAAGCATGAGGAACCAAAAAACGAAAACTGTAGCTGATTCGGTTACGGAAACGGTGGAGATAGTTCTTCCCAACGATGCCAACCCTCTGGGAAACATCCTGGGCGGCAAAGTCATGCATTTGATTGACGTCACCGGAGCAATCTCAGCCCGCCGGCACTCCCGCAGTCTTGTGGTGACGGCGTCGGTGGATAACCTGGACTTCGTTCATCCGATTCAGGTCGGCCAATTGATTGTGCTGCGGGCTTTCGTCACCCGCACGTTTAACACCTCGTTGGAAGTCGAGGTTAATGTCTTTTTGGAAGATTGCCTAACCGGCGAGCGCCGTCAAACCAGTTCAGCCTTCGTTACTTACGTTGCGGTTGATCGAGACGGCCGCCCCACGAAGGTCCCCCCCATAGTTCCCGCTACGGCGGAAGAGAAACGCCGTTTTCGGGAGGCGCAGGAGCGACGCCACCGTCGGCTGGCGCTTGCGGCCCGCGCTCATCGTCAATACTTCGACAAGGAAAAATAGATTCAGCGAGTGGAATTCTTGCAGGCTGGTCGGAGACCCGCCCCTGCCAAATGGAGAAGCATATGAAGATTAAACGGGAAAAGATCTTCTCAGGGACACCTTGGGAACCGAAGCTGGGCTATTCCCGAGCCATCAAGGTCGGGGACATGGTCTACGTCTCCGGAACCACAGGGACAGACCCTTCCGGAAAAGTTCTAGCCCCGGGAGACATATATGCGCAGTCGGTGCAGGCAATTCGGAATATCGAGAACGCCCTCAAACGCCTGGGCCTTGGTCTTGAATACGTGGTGCGCACCCGGATTTACGTTACCAAGGTCGAACTCTGGCAGGAAGTGGCGAGGGCGCACGCCGAGTTCTTTGGAAGTATCCATCCAGCGACGTCGTTGGTAGAAGTCTCCCGCCTGATTGACCCCGATATGCTGGTAGAAATTGAAGCCGACGCCGTCAGTTGATCCCAGCGATATTTCTGGCCCTCTCCCCCTTGGGGGAGAGGGTGGCCCGCCCCGGCGCTTTCTTCAGCCCGTCAGCCGACGGGGACCTGTGAGGGGTGGGTATCGCTTACCGGTAAGAACGAACCGCGGACCTCAAGTGCCGAAGTCCGCGCTGCCTGCTTCGGCAAAAGACCGCGGCCAACTTCTTTCCGGACTCCAGTCGCGGAGATTCGCACTGCGCCAGCCGCGATCCACGTCGATGAGTTGCCGGGGGGTCAGCGTCCTTTCCCAGCTCCTCGGAGAATTCCCGGAATTTGGGAGAACAGGCTCGCCGCCTTCTGCACCTCCGGGTCACCTTTTGTATCCACTTCTTCGCCAGTGGAAAGGCCGAAAACCAGACTGAGCAGTTCGGCCTTGATTCTCAGTCGCAGGTAATCCTGGTCTTTGGCCCAGTATTCCTCAGGCGTGCGAACTCCCCCTCCGCGCAGGAACTCCTTGAACTCTCCCAGCATGGTCTCCGGGGGTTCGAAAGACTTATCCACGTGCACGTTAGGCGTCAAATACTGCGAGGCAAAATTGGTAAAGATCCCAGCCTGGTTCAAGAAAGCGACCCAGGGATCAAGTTTACGCGAGGTGAGTTCAACGTCCGGCGCGATTCCCCCACTTGGCGACACTGGCCTGCCATCGTCCGTATGGAAGTGGCTGGAATCGGTTGCCGGGTCGAGCTCACGCCCCGGCGCGGCCAGGGCAGTCCCCGGAAGAGGCCGTTGAATGGAGCGGCCGCTGGGGGTAAAGTATTGAGCGGTGGTCAGCGCAAGTCCGGTTTCCTCACTCAAGGCCAATACGGATTCCACAACCCCTTTTCCGTAGGTTGGCTCGCCCGCAATGACCGCTCGATCGTGCTCTTGCAACGCCGCTGCGAGCAATTCGGCAGCACTGGCCGTATCCCCATTCACCAGGACTATCATGGGCAAGTCGAATTGCTTTGCAGCGGGAGTTGTTCGGTGCGCTTTTTCAGGGGATGACCGGCCGCGCACGGTCATCACCAAAGTGTCAGGTTTCAGGAAAAGACTGGCGACGCCAATCGCGGCGTCCACCACACCGCCGTGGTTGTCGCGCAGGTCGAGCACGAGGCCTTGCAGAGACGGCGTCGTAAGCCGGGCCAGCGCGTCCGAAACTTCCTGCGGGGTTTTCTGCTCGAATTCGCTTAAGTGGATGTACCCGATTCCAGGCGACAGCACAAACGATTTGTCTACGCTGGGCAGGGCCACCTCTGCCGGTTTCAGGTCGAAATCCTGGGCAACGAACTTGCCTGCGTGGATGACTCCCAGGCGGACCGGGTGTGAGCGGGAGCGCCGCAGGAGTTCGACCAACGATTGAAAGCTCAGGCGGTTTACGCGCGTGCCGTTGATTTCGACTATTTCATCGCCGGGCCCCAGCCCCGCGCGCCACGACGGGGAGTCTTGGGCGGTCTGGAGCACCAATATTTTCCCCGGCGTCACATACAAGATGGAACCAAATCCCAGCGCTTCACCACGCGTTTGCTGTTTTAAGAGATCGAATTGCTCGCGGTCGAAGAAGGCAGAGAAGGGGTCGAGTGCGGACAGCATGCCCCGGATGCCACCATCAAGAACCGTCTTGTCGGGATCAACTGCCTCCGCAAAGTTTTGCTGGATGGCGTTGTAGGCCTCTGTGAACTTCAGGCTCTCGACGGTGATGTCGTCCGTGGGCAGAGAACTCTGAGGAGAAGCGACGGCAACCTTCAGCAAGATTGCGGCCGCGAAAAGACTGTTCGTAACGACCTTTGCCCAGCGCTTCAACTTTTCAGAGCCATCCTCCCCATACAGTATAACCCAGATGCAATCTATGCGCCGCGAACGGAAGGAGTTCTCGGAAGTGATGTGGTTGCGCGCCGGAGAGCCTGGCAACCCCCCATCAACATCGTTCATCCAAACGCGTGATGACGTGTGGCCAAAATGATTGAGAGTCGAGGCTACAGCATCGAAAGCGTGTGTAACCCGTGACGCCTCGCAGTGGAGGTCACCCATGCAATTCCAATCTTCGCGCCACATTCTCCTGGTTTGTGCCGCCAGTCTGTTTTTCCTGCCACTCACCTTGGTTGCCCAACAACCTGTTTCGCACGTGCGTGTGGTGAGGCTGAGTTACGTCAGCGGTACGGTGGCCGTGAAGCGGGCGGGCGCAACCGAATGGACTAAAGCGCTCGTGAATACTCCTGTCCAGGAAGGCTTTGAGATATCAACCTCGGCCGACAGTTTTGTGGAGGTGGAATTTGAAAATGATTCCACAGCCCGCCTGGGTGAACTCTCCCACTTGGCTTTCGACCAACTCGCCCTGGATGCAACAGGCGCCAAGCTGAACCGCATGACGTTTGAGCAGGGGTACGCCACCTTCCATTTCCTGCCCGTGAACCACGACGTCTACAGCGTAAGGATTGCCGACGCGACTCTGACCCCCAGCGGCCACACTCTGTTCCGGACGGACCTTGCCAAGGGCCATGTTCGCGTGGAGGTGTTCAACGGCTCGGTCCAGATCGTAGCCCCCTCCGGGTCCACGAAACTCGGCAAGGACAAGATTCTGGAATACAACACCGGCACAACTGAAGTGGCCTTCAACACCCGTCAGGGAACCGTCAAGGACTCTTGGGATAAGTGGACTGAGGCACGGGATTCGCAGGCGAACCTGGCATTGAATGATCAGGCCGTTGGAGCTCGCGGCCCGCTCTACGGGTGGAGCGATCTTGATGCTTATGGCGAGTGGGCCATGTATCCCGGTTTCGGCTATGGCTGGGCGCCTTTTGCGCCGATGGGTTGGGCCCCATACAGCATGGGAATGTGGAATTGGTACTCTGGCATGGGTTACACATGGATCTCCGGCGAACCTTGGGGCTGGTTGCCCTACCACTACGGCAATTGGAATTTTTCTCCCGACTTCGGGTGGTTCTGGATGCCGGGTAATTTTGGTTACTGGTCGCCCGCCTTGGTCTCGTGGTATTCGGGACCGGGATGGGTCGGCTGGGCGCCCTTGGGATTAACTCCCCGACCGGGCCTGATGCCGGTGACGACCGTATCTGGAACAGCGATTCGGACTGGCCAGATCATAACTCCACAGGGCGTGGGGCACGCCCGATTTGACCAAGGAACTTTGAAGGAGCGTCTGCCTTTCGAACCCGGCGCGGGCGCCACGCTAACCGGAAATCCATTCGCAGCGGGGGCTGGAACGTCATTCAGCGCTCATGCCGGGGGCGCAAATACGCCGGCGCCGCCATCCATCCTGATGGGTGGTGAGGGGGACAAGGAGAGTGCGTTGCGAGGTGGGCGGCGCTTGTTCCACGAACCCTTGCGCGCCCGCTTGGGCACAACCTTGGGTGGCCGGTATGCGGTGGGTGGCGCAGTGGGTGAGTTCCGCGGCGATGCTTTCAAAGGAATAGGCAGAATCGGAGGAGTGAATGGGCTGACCTCAGCGTCCTCCCATGGGAATAGCCAGCCTGGGCTGAGCGTCCTGCCCCACGGTCAATCCGCAGAATCCTCGGGCTTCGGTGGCGGCGGGATGATGCACGCTGCCGGTGGGGGTGGTTTCCCAAGTGGCGCGTCACACGCCGTGAGCGCCCCCAGCGCTTCGCAGGGTGCGAGCTCCAGCGCTGGCGGTGGGCATCATTAGCGCACAAAGTGCTCGGGATGGGCATCAGCTAAGAGGATAACTTGCGCCCCCGCACGTGCGGTGCAGGGGGTGTTCCAGCCCCCCCAGAGCAAGGTGCTCCCACCCTGGTACCCGGTTAGGTGGAGAGAACCGACCCAAGCGAGTCTTCGAGCTGCGCCAAGGTGATTTCAATGTCGCTTTCCGTATGGGCGAATGAAATCGACCACTGCTTGGTCTGGAGCGGAAACACGTATACCCCTCGATCAATCAGGGCCCGCCGCATCCGTTCATCCAACGTAGCATCGTGGTGAGCAGCCAAGTCATGCCAATCCACTGGACAATGATCCATAAAATAGAGGCAGCAGGCGGAACCCTGCCGCGCCAGCTTGGCGTTGACTCCCAGTTTCCGAATGATGCGCTCGACACCGTCCTCCAGCGTCCCGCCTAGCTGCTCGACGTGGCGATACACTTCACCATCGTTCATCAACAGGCGCTCGATGGTTGCAATGGCGGCGCCCGTGGGGATGGGATGAGCGTTGTACGTGCCTGCCAGAAGGACGCGCTTCGAGGCCTCGGGATGCACGAACAGCTCCATGAGCTCCTTTTTCCCGCCCAGCACGGCAATGGGGTAGCCATTGGCCAGCGCTTTGCCCATGACGACGAGGTCTGGCATCACACCGCAAAGCTGCCCGTACCCTCCCACGGCGTGCCGGAAGCCTGTCTTCACTTCATCGAAGATGAGGACGAAATTGTAGCGGTCCGCGAGTCTTCGCAATCCTTCCAGATAGCCACTGGCAGGCTTCACAATACCGATGTTCTGCAAGATAGGCTCGGTAATCAGCGCCGCCACCGCGTATTTCCGGCAGACCCACTCAACCGAATCCAAATCATTGAAATTGACTGGATGTACCAACCGGGCATGATCGCCGGGGATTCCCGCTGAGATCGGAATGTAGGGGTACTCGCCCGGCGAAACGCGGGGTCCGAGCACGCTTAACGGCGTCATCAGGTTGCAGGAAACATCGTTATGCCAGCCATTGTAGCCGCCCTGCATGACAATGATGTGGTCTCTTCCGGTCGCCGCGCGGGCCAGCCGGAGCGCCTGGTAGGTGGCTTCACTTCCGCTGTTGAGGAACTGCACGGACTCGGCGGCCGGGACATGGGTGCACACCAGCTCGGCGAGACGCCCCTCGAGTTCAGTCGTCCCGGAGCCGTAAAGACTGGCCCCGCTATCCATCAGGCCGGCCACTGATTCTGTCACATAGGGATCGTTATGCCCGAGAAAAACCGCAGCAAAGGCAGCATGGTAGTCGATATAGCGGTTCCCATCGGCGTCCCAAAGGTACGCCCCATCCCCTCTGACGAAGACAATCGGAGGATTGGTGGCTCGATTGACGGAAACGACTCCACCGGGAATGAAGCGGCGATTCGCTTCCAGAATCTGGGTGGATTTCGGATAAGAACGCATGTGCCAACTCCCTTCGCTGCGGCTCCCTAACCATGGATGACGCGGCCTTCGATTCGGACCTTCGCTATTTCACTTGATACCGTCGTAGTGCGTCTTCATCGAGGTCCACTCCGAGTCCTGGTCCCCGCGGGACCTCTGCGTAACCGTCCTTGATGGTTTTCATGAATGGTTTCGCGAGAAGGTCACTTTCGCGAAGGAAACAAATAGTATCCGAGGGAATCGTGCAACTCCTCGTGGCGGCAGCGGCATGGATAAATGCGGTGTCGGTGATCCCCAGCTCCGCGCCGGACCCATGCCAGACAGGGATGCCCGCAACTTCCGCCAGAAAGGCATGACGAACGAAGGAGCGAAAATGTGGAGAGGAAAGGTTGAAGCTATCACACGCTCCCACCTTAATTGCCTCCAGCATCTCAATCCCTTCCCCATCAGGGTTACCGTGAATCCGATCTTTTGAATAGTAGGTTTCTTCCACCTGCCCGCGCGGGATTGTCCACCCCGGAGTCAAAGCAAAGTTAATGCTGAGCCGCTGCCGCATCTCACTCCACCATTCCATGCGTGAGGGAAGAGGGTCCTCTACGCTGACCGGGAGGCCCTCCAGGCGCTTGGCCACAGGCAGGAAGCTGCCGGGATCCGAAAAAGTGCGATTGTAATCGACTCCGAGTTGTAACCCCGGAGCAGCCTCCGCCACCGCGCGTACAAGTTGGTCGACCGAGGCCGGCGCGCGAGCCTTGAACTTGAGGTGCGTGAACCCCAGCTCAGCGGCTTGCTTGGCGACGGCCACGAGGTCTGCTTGATTGCGCTGAGCGGTCCAGTAGGTCACCGCGACCTTGTCCTGGAAACACCCTCCAAGCAGGAAATGAATTGGGACGCCCCACGTCTTTCCGATCAAATCGTAGATGGCGATTTCCAACCCTGCGGAACTTGCCGGGTCCGGCAGACCCAGGGTGGGTTCAAAAAAGTCGAGGTCCAGAATGTTGCGGCCGATCAAAAAATGACCATTCTTGATAACAGAGGCCTCCGGTACGCCTCGAAACGTTTCACCAATTCCGATCAATCCATTGTCCGCATACAGTTTAATTATGACCTTAGGCGCTTCAGGGTTGCCCTTCTGGAAATCACGCCAAAAGGGCTCGAGATTTGCCGCATCCTCGCTATAAACAGATCCGGGTTTCAGTGGAATAACCACCTTGAAGGTTTCCAAGCGTTCGATCTTTATGCTCTTCACCGGCGAAGGCGAAGCGAGGCCGGCGGGTGGGATTAGTGGAGCTCCGATAAGCGCAGAATTAGAACAATTGAGGAGCAGGCCGGCGCCCATCGAGCCCGTCACCACTTCCTTCAAAAAGCCCCGCCTCGACGGGGGTAGAGACCGATTTGCCGAGCGTCCTATTTGGTCGTGCATGTCAATAGCCCTCCTTATCATGAGTTCCGAAAGACACATGCCGCGGCGGTCTGCAGCTTCCACCTTCTGCCCATCGCGGTTGTTGGGTTACACCCACCGGTTAAACCACTCCAGCATGAGTTGCTGAGCGCGCGCCGGAAACTTGTGGGGTCCGTCGTAGGTATACGTGGTGAAGCGTTCCGGTTTTCCGATAGCTTCAAAACACTGACGCAAAGTGCTGAACGCGGAGAGCACACCCTGGGTGGAGAAAAGGCCGTCGCGCCAGCCGTGCACCACCATCAGCGGGTTCGGAATAGTGAGTGACCCGACGTCAGGATAATCCAGGTACTTGAGCAATCCGGGTGTGACACCGGAGATTATGGTATTGCGTTCGAATGCAGGAACCAAATCTCGCCACGAGGTCATCCACCCGGCCACACAGGCCGCTTTGATCCGGGGATCCAGCCCGGCCAAAAAGTTGGTCCGGTAGCCCCCCACCGAAAGCCCCACGCAGGCAATGCGGTTGGGATCAACCTCGGGCCGCGTCTGGAGATAGTCGATCGTGCGGATATCATCCCAGGCCAGAACGCCTGCCCAAGTGAAGCCCGACATGAGCATGTTCCGCACAAAAATCCCTTCCGACTGGCCATTACGATTATTGATGGTGTTGATGGTTTCGGTCGGCTCCTGCTTGCTCCGGTCGTTGATGCCCTGCTCCAGGTCCGAATCCAGAATCAGACGTCTCTCCCCGAAATAGAACATGTCGGTCACGATCACCGCGTAGCCATTGCGTGCCAGGGTCGCCGGATAGCTTAAGCCATCGTAGTATGTCCGGCGATACTCCACCAACGCCGGGTGCTCGTTCTCGGTTTCGACAATTTTTTCCTTGCCCCAGTAGTAGAATCCCCCGTGACAATGCAACGCCACAACGGCGGGCACGGGAAACTTGGCGCGCTTGGGAACCAGAAAATACGCCGGTACTTCGATATCCGGGGTGGTGTGAAATTGGACGTATTCCAGAATGTAATCGCCTTTGTCAACTCGTTTGAGAACCCGGGCCATTGGGTTGCACGGCGCGGGTCGATACAAGAACAAATCGAAAACTTTCGCCCGAGCCTCGGCCTTCCAGGCTTCAAGGTCTTTGGGGCGGACGCGCAGGTAAGCGAGGCTCGAGAGGGCCTCTTCCTGCACCTGCTTGACGAAGGGGTAGAGACTGCCTAGCCCTGACCCCTTCCACTTCTTCGCAGGATCCGCCTGTAGGTTCGTGGTGGGCGTACCGGCTTCAGCCTGGGGCGGGGTCGCAGCGGCCGGAGTCGTTCCCGTCAGCGCCAGCGCACTCGATGCGCCCAGCGCTTGCAAGACTTCGCGGCGTGTGGGATGTGTCCTTCCGGCCCCTTCCCCCTTTGCGGCACTACTGCTCATGATGACCTCCGATCGATTTGCATTTTCTCCACGGCTGCGGCTTCGCCAGAAGAGATCGTCACAGTGGGATAGTCTGCTTGCGCGGGTTCGCGGCCGCGGACCCCAGCCCAGTTGCAACCCTACCTTTCCGCAAGATCATACGTCGGCTTCTCCGTCGATTCAAGCCTTTGTCGATCTGAATTTGACACGAGGGGGCGGCAAGCATAAGGTTTTCGCACAAAGATCAAGATGAGATTGGAACGGAGTCATCATGAACAAACTACTTCTGACTATGGTGTTTCTCGCGAGCACCGCTACGGCGCAGGACTTGAAGTTGTGGTACGAGAAGCCCGCGGCACAATGGGTCGAGGCCCTGCCGGTGGGGAACGGACGGCTCGGCGCCATGGTGTTTGGCGGCACGGAGAACGAGCGCATCCAACTCAACGAGGGCACGCTGTGGGCTGGAGGGCCGTACGACCCGAGCTCTCCGGAGGCCCTGGAAGCACTGCCCGAAGCGCGGCGGCTGATCTTCGAGGGCAAGTACCGCGAGGCTGACGACCTGATCGGCCGGAAGATGATGGCGCGCCCGCTTCAGCAAATGCAGTACGAGCCGGTCGGCGATCTGAAGTTGAGCTTTCCCGGACACGGCGCCATGGCCGCGTACCGGCGCGAGCTTGATCTCGACACGGCCATCGTCAGAGTCAGCTACACCGCCGGCGGCGTAAAGTTCGTCCGCGAGATTTTTTCCAGCCCGGTGGATCAGGTGATTGTCATTCACCTCACCGCCGACAAACCGGGCCAGATCAATTTCAGCGCGAGGATGGCCACGCCGCAAGAAGCCACTGTCGCAGCCGAGTCACCGGGCACGCTCGTCATGCGCGGCGTGAACGCGGAAGCCAAAGGCATCAAAGGGGCGCTGAAGTTTCAAGCCCGCGTGCGCGTCCTCACTCAGGGTGGCAAGACGGCCGCTGAGAAAGACAGTGTTGCCGTCAGCCGGGCGGATTCGGCGATATTGCTGATTGCCGCAGCCACCAGCTACAAGAACTACAAGGATGTCAGCGGTGATCCCGAAGCGCTGACCCAAGCGTATCTGGCCAAGGCGGGCCGAAAGACGTTCGACACGCTGCGCCGTGTCCACGTGGCGGAACATCAACGGCTGTTCCGTCGAGTGACGCTCGATCTCGGCCTGACTGACGCGGCGAAACTGCCCACCGATCAACGCATCGCCAGGTTTGTCGAGGGCAACGACCCGCAGTTGGCCGCGTTGTACTTTCAGTTTGGCCGGTACCTGCTGATTTCCTGCTCCCGTCCCGGCGGTCAGCCAGCGACGCTACAGGGGCTGTGGAACGAGAGCATGACGCCGCCGTGGGACAGCAAGTACACGATCAACATCAACACCGAGATGAATTACTGGCCCGCCGAACCGACCAACCTCGGCGAGTGCACCGAACCGCTGATCCAGATGGTCGCCGAGTTGGTCGAGCCGGGCAGTCGCACCGCGAAGGTGAATTGGGGCGCAGGCGGCTGGGTTTGCCATCACAACACTGACTTGTGGCGGGCGACGGCGCCGATTGACGGCCCGGCGTGGGGTTTCTGGCCGACGGGCGGCGCGTGGCTCTGCAAAACTCTCTGGGACCACTACGAGTTCGGCGGCGACAAGAAGTATCTGGCGAAAGTCTATCCGGTCATGAAAGGCGCGGCGCAGTTCTTCCTCGATACGCTCGTCGAAGAACCGAAGCAAAAGTGGCTGGTGACCTGCCCATCGCTCTCGCCGGAGCATACGCACCCCGGCGGCGTGAGCGTTTGCGCCGGGCCGACCATGGACATGGAAATCATCCGCGACCTTTTCAACCACTGCATCAAAGCCGCCGAAATTCTCGGCACCGACAAAGACTTTCGCGCCAAAGTCGCCGCGACCCGCGACCGGCTCGCGCCACTGCAAATCGGCGGCGCCGGTCAACTCCAGGAATGGCTGGAGGATTGGGACATGAAGGCGCCGGAGATTCCTCATCGTCACGTGTCGCACCTCTACGCGCTTTTTCCCAGCGACCAGATCACGCCGCGCACGCCTGACCTGTTTGCCGCCGCGAAGAAGTCGCTGGAGATTCGCGGCGATGGCGGCACGGGCTGGAGCCTGGCGTGGAAGGTCAATCTCTGGGCGCGTCTGCTCGATGGCGAGCACGCGTACAAAATGCTGACCCTGTTGCTCCGCCCCGGTCCGACGCTGCCGAACCTGTTCGACTCTTGTCCGCCATTCCAGATCGACGGCAATTTCGGCGGCCCCTCCGGCATCACCGAAATGTTGCTCCAGACTGAGGTAACTGAACCATCCACCCTCCTCCATCAACCATCCTCCATCTCCCTGCTTCACCTTCTGCCCGCGTTGCCGAAAGCGTGGCCGACGGGCAAAGTTACCGGCCTGCGCGCCCGCGGCGGGTTCGAGGTGAATATGAAATGGAAGGATGGAAGCTTGGAAGAGGCCACGATTCGGAGCATCAGCGGCACGGCCTGCAAAGTGCGCTACGCAGAAAACGTTGTAGACCTAAACGTCAAGCCGGGCCGCACGGTGGCCTTGGACGGCGCGCTGAAGATCAAGAAGCAGTGGTATTGACTCGGAGAATGTGCGTTGTTGGGATGGGCACAAAATTTCTTGAGCAGGGACCATTGACGATTCGGCCGCGCGCGCCACGGGCCTAAAGACGGAGTCAACTCCACCCCCAGAACTCCTTATCAGGCCAGTTTCCACGGCTTACGGTAACGGCGCGTGACCATCCGGTTGGCTCCGGGATCCCTGATGACCCTTTCCCGCTCGTCGTCCCACCGTATCCTTCTTCCGGTGCGATACGCGATGTTCCCAAGTAAGCCGGACTTGGTGAGCTGGTGCGCGTATTCCACATTGCACGTGGTCTGCTGCCGCGACTTGATGGCGTTAAGAAACTCGCGAATATGACCGGGCGAATCGGGAATGGTCGGCGCGGGGCGTTGATAATCCGTCACCTTCTCGCCTTTGACATAGAGCTCGTGGACCATGTAATTCACTGCCAAGCTGGCTTCAGTACCCTGGAAAACGCAGCCGATCCCGCCCAGCCTTTCAAAGCCCGGAAGTCCTGTGGGATTGAACGTCCAGGTGAGGTCGAGCTTGGGGAATTCGTAGACCAAGTCAAGCGTGTCCGGCGTTTCAGTATTGTCGGTTAGAAAGAACCGCCCACCCACTGCGGCCACGCTTTCAGGCGCCTTCAAATCCATCGCCCAAAAGACCACGTCCGTGATGTGACACCAAAAGTCAATGAAGGTGCCACCCGAATAATCCCAGAAAAAGCGGAAATTCCGATGCGAACGGTTGGGATTGTAGGCGCGCTTGGGCGCGGGCCCGAGCCAGAAATCGTAGTCGAGTTCCGGCGGAGGGGCGCCATCTGGCGGATTACCCACTCCCTTCGTGTCCGACGTCTTCCAGCAAGTAACGCGGCTGATCTTTCCGAGCATCCCCGACTTCACCAGTTCGACAGAGCGACGATAGTTCGGGGTGTGATTGTGGATATGCATTCCGACCTGCGAGACCCGCTGGTTCGCACGCGCCGCCTTCACCATCGCCCGGCCCTCGCCAATGGAGTAACTGAGAGGCTTTTCGACGAACACGTCCTTCCCCGCCTGGAAAGCCCTGATCGCGGGCAACGCATGCCAGTGGTCCGGCGTGGCAATCATCACCGCATCGATCTCGTGTTGGTCGAGGAGCTCGCGAAAGTCACGGAAACCTTTTGGCTTCCGGCCTCGCGTCTTTTCCACTTCCGCTACGGCCTGGTTCAAGTGATTCTCATCCACATCGCAGAGAGCGGCGACGTCGACATCGTCATGCTGCATGAATTCCTTGAGCCGCCCCGTTCCTTGGCCGCCCAGGCCGATGAACCCCATCTGTATCCGCTCATTCGGACTAACGCCCCCCAGGGCGCGATAGTTGGAGGCCGTGAGGCTTAACGCCAGCCCCGTTCCGACGCTTTTCAGAAAGTCCCTTCTCGAGGTGCCACAGTTTTGATTGCTGCTTTCATTCACGCTACATTGACCTCTCTTGTTCCGATGATTCATTTAATTCGGATTCGCTGATTTCGCTGCAATTCGCGGGGTGATTATACACCTAAGGCAGCGATTTCAATCCCTGGAGCTGGAGTATTGTTAAGTATGAACCTGGCGCCTGGCCCCAATACTGTTCACTTAAGCTGACCGTTCCCAATTCGACCCCCTCACCCCCGGGACCCTCTCCCCCAAGGGGGCGAGGGGGGAGTTGAATTGAATTCACTACCCTCTCCCCCTTGGGGGCTGAGCATGTCCCACATCTTTTGCTGGACACGGGGGGTGCGAGCGCTACTGATGCCAAAACGAGCCCGGAAGGGGCGAACTACCTCAGCCCAGGCCAACGAAGCTGTGAAAAAATCGAGTTGTAGGGGCGGCCCTTGTGGCCGCCCTGGGGCAACCATCCCGCGCCTGCGGGACCCCTACGACGCGCCGCCAAAACGCGATTTTTTCACAGCTTCAACGGCCTGGGTCCGAGAATCCGCCTTCTTCTTGGCGGTAAGCCCTGAAAGGGCGAAATAGCATTGGGGGGGACACGCGGACGGCCACCTAATCCCGGTCGATGAACTTGTCACGCCCTTTCAGGGCTTGAAAACCGGAAGTAGGATGACTTTTCTGACCCAGGCCGTTGGCCGGGGCTTTGCTAGGCCGCCCCGTTGGGGCTGAATGCACCCACCCCCCGTGTCCAGCCGAAGATATGGGTAAAGATCAGCCCGTGGGGGAGAGGGTGGACCGCAACCGGCGCTTTCTCCAGCCGGGGTCCCGCACCGTCCGGTGCAGGGCGGGGCGGGCCGGGCCTACGCCCGCCGAAGGGGAACCGGCGAGCCGTAGACAATATCGGCTTCGGCCCGCAGGCGGGTGGGGGGGTCACTGCGGAGCAAATTGCGAATTGATTTCCCGAAACCTATTACTGATGTTCGCAAAATACGGTGACAAACCTTCGTCGTAGCGCCGCCGTCCAGGCGGCATTCTGCGATGCCGGCAAGATGCCGGCGCTACCCCTGAGGTGTCACTATATTTTGCGAAC
>Ga0182011_10000738_pt1 | contig 28551 bp, 22 predicted proteins | sample 711E1DmetaG_FD_120481 | JGI IMG/M metagenome (GOLD analysis project Ga0182011, IMG submission 120481) | Permafrost microbial communities from Stordalen Mire, Sweden - 711E1D metaG | ecosystem: Environmental > Terrestrial > Soil > Wetlands > Permafrost | place: Sweden: Stordalen | collected...
ATCACCGCCCAGGTGCGAACGCGATCCCGCTGCACCTTGAGGGTGTGGGTGCGCGGGAAGTCGGAATCCGGCCATAGCCGCCAGGCGACGACGCGCTGGTGCACGGCGAGGGTCCGGTTCGCGACCCGAATGGCGTCGTCTATCTCGGCCCGCACTCTGATGGCGTCGCCGATCTCGGGGAGGCGCGTGGCGTCGGGCGGCTCGCCCGGCACAGGCAGCAACCGCGGCATGACCGGCGGCAGCACCGGCGACAGCACCGGCGGCAGCACCGGCGGATTGGGTGCCAGCACGACTGCCTCGATTCGCCCGGGTATCGTCTCGACGACGACGGCATCACGAATGCCGGCCGTGAGAAGCGCGTTCTCGATGTCCTCGGGGTATACGTTGAGCCCGCTCGGCAGGACGATGATGTCCTTCTTGCGGCCCATCAGGACAAGGTGGCCGCGCTCGTCGTGCCGCCCGATGTCGCCTGTCTTGTACCAGCCGTCGTGGGTGAACGAAGCGGTTGTGGTGTCGGGATCGCACCAGTAGCCGGCGAACAGGGTTGGCCCCGCGACCAGCACCTCGCCATCGTCGGCGAGCTTCACCTGCACGGGCGGGATCGTTCGGCCTACGGTGCCGAGGCCGTGGTCACGCTGATTCGTGGCCGAGGCAACGCCGCATTCGGTGGCGCCGTAGCCCTGCATGACCACGACCCCGATGTCCTCCCAGGCTTGCTGAAGTGAAGGCGGCAGAAACGCGGCCGCGCAGACGATCAAGTTCAGCGAGCCACCGAGCCGCTGATGGACCTGGGAGAACAGCCTGCGGCGGACCGGGTAGGGGAGTCTCCGGGCGATCCGGCGCATTCGGTTGAAGGAGCCGAGCCGCCCCTGCGCGGCCACTTCCCGTTCTATGGCTGCCCAGAAGAGGTCGACGATCTGGGGCACCAGCACCAGAGAGGTCGTGCGGTGGTCTCGAAGGGCCTCGAACAGCACTCGCGGGTTACGGCTTCGCACGTAGAGGACGTGGGCGCCGACGCTCATCGCGTACAAGACCGTAGCCACCTGTTCGAGCAGATGCGAGAGCGGCAGCACCGACACGGCACGGTGCTCCTGCTCCGGGATCAGGTTGTGCGCGGCATCGAGAGTGCCGATCAGGTTGGCGTGGGTCAGGACGACGCCCTTCGGCTCGCCGGTGGTACCGGAGGTGAAGACGATCTCCGCGATGGCGCTGCCTCGCGGCCGAGGCCAGGTGTTCACCTGGGCCTCCCAATCGGCCGGGAAAGTGCCGTCCGGTGCCCCAGCCAGCTCGTCGACGATCGAGGACGGGAAGTGCTCCAGTCGGGCATCGGCCGGGTCGGGCGTGTCGCGGCCGGTGCCGAGAACAAGGTGGCGGGCATCGGCCCGGGCCACGATCCGTTCGATCGCTCCGGGCGACATCCGCAGGTCCAGCGGCACGAAGGCCACGCCTGCCCTCATCGCCCCGAAGTAAAGAGCCGGCACGGCGGGACTCGACGGTGTCCATACGAGCAGCCGATCGCCGGGTACGAGGCCGAGCGCTCGCAGCCGCCAGGCGATGATCCGGCTGCGCCTGTTCAGCTCCCGGTACGTCCAGTGCTCGATCGAGCCGTCGTCGCTCCGCATGCCGAAGGCGAGGCGGTCGCCATAGCGGCTTTCTCCCTGGTCGATGACGTCGAGCAGGCTGTCCAGTCGGTCCATCGGTCCAATCGTAGCCGCATCCAGACCAATAACAGCCCTTCTGCGGACGGCCGGCGTACCTCTCGCCTGGGATCTCGCGCCCACTCGCGGCTCGCGCAGGTCCGGGCCTACGGGCAGGCCTCGGGCCGAGGATGCGGGCGCGCAAACGAGCGAGCTCCTCACGCCCGATCTCGATCAGATTACCGAACGCGACCAGTTGACCGTCCTCGAGCGACCCTGATACGTTCGCCGGGTCTGGCGAGAGTGGTCATCGAGTGGTCGTCCGTTGGACAGGCCCAAGAGTCGCTCCCCGGCCTGCAAGAGGAGTGAGAATCATGAGCGTGATCCGTCGGTTCCTGGCGTCCGGATTGATGGCGACGTTGTTGCTGAACGTCGCGCCGGCCGTTAGCCCGGCAGCCGCCGCGAGCGCCTGCACTATGTTCCCGTACTACCACTACGGTGCTGTGTTCACCAGTCGCCAGTCCGGTGCCTACCACTGCCAGACGCCGCCCGCTCCCACCACCACCTGGGACGGCATCGTTGGGGTGATCGGTACGCCCGCCGGATCCATCTCCGAGAACATCAACGATTCCCACGTCGCGGCCTGGATCGGCGTTGCCTTCTACTCCGGCACGCAACAGACCGGCTGGGTTCAGATCGGGTGGAGCGAAGGGACAAACGGGATAAGGGGCACAGGCGCCGGTTGCAGCCAGAAGACGCAATCCAAGCCCACGATCTACGTGGAGGCCGAGGCCACGAGCGGCGGGCCTTCATTCAACTGCAACATCGGGGCCAGCAGCCTTTACTACTTCCTCGACTACAGCACGCCTATGCCCGCCTCGTATGCGGTGTCCTTCCTCGTCCAGTATCAGGGCGGGGGTTGCTGGCTGTTGACGGCTCCGGCGGCCGGAGTCAGCGACTCACTGTGTCACTTCGGTTCCGGCGATACCCAGGGCGAAGCAGCGGCCAAGCTGGAGATCGAAAACACCGGTGTGACGAGCGTGACAGTCCCGACCACAGTTTTCGGCGCCGCATCAACTTCCGCGGGCGCGCTCGAACTTCACAACCCGTCGGTCGGCTGGCACATCTGGGACACGACGATCACGTCCGCCACATACGACGAGCGAAACAACGCCAACCCCTGCGTCAAGCAGAGCGACTATTACAACTACTACAAGTTCCTCACCCTGGCCCGCACGGCGGCCGGTTGCTAGTGCCGGACTGCAGTTGGGGATCAGCTTCAGAACGACACCGGGCTGTTGCGAGTCAGGCCCGCCCGTCTGCCTGCCAGCCTGCCTGAGCCCGGCTGCGCCACCTGGCCACGGTGTCGGTTGACCAGGGTTTGGCGTCGGGCTACACTCCGCGCGCCCTGTTCGCGGGCGGTGTGGATACGCTTGGATGAGCGTGACCTGAGGCCGCGATCGCGAACGAGCCCCGAAGGAGGTGATTTCCGGATTGGCAGAAGTTCGTGTGGGTGAGAACGAGAGCTTCGAGAGTGCCCTGCGCCGGTTCAACAAGAAGATCCAGCAGAGCGGCATCCTGGCTGAGGCCCGTCGCCGCGAGCACTACGAAAAGCCGAGCGTGAAGCGCAAGCGCAAGGAAGCGAAGCGCAAGAAGGTCGCCCGCCAGCAGCCGACCTAGCGAGTTCGGACTCGCCGTCGCAAGGGTGCGTGGCCAACTTCTGAATGCGTAACCCGCCCCGAGGTGCCACACCGGTGTCCCTCCGCGATCGACTCGACGAAGAGTTGAAGGCCGCAATGCGGTCGAATGACGCCGTGCGTCGCGATGCGCTGCGCATGGTGCTGGCGGCTGTCCAGCGAGCCGAGAAGGAAGGCAAGCACAGGCTTGCCGACGACGAGATGCTCGGCGTCCTCACTCGCGAGCTCAAGATCCGTCATGAGTCTCTGGAAACGTTCCAGGCCGGCGGCCGACCCGACCTCGTGGCCAACGAAGAGGCTGCCATCGCGGTCGTTTCGGAGTTCATGCCCGCGCCTCTCTCGGAGGCCGAGTTGCGGGCGCTGGTAGATCAGGCGATTGCCGAAACCGGTGCCGCCTCTCCGCGCGACATGGGCAAGGTCATGGGCTGGCTCTCCCCGAAGACCCGGGGTCGCGCCGACGGGAAGGTCGTCAGCGGGCTGGTAACGCAGGCGCTGGCAGCCCGGGCAGGCGGATTGTGACGGGCGCGCGCGTGGTGAGGGAATCCCGCGACAGACCGGGTCCATTCGGGCGTCGAGACGCGGTCAAGCTCGTTCTCGCGATGCTCGCCATCGTCGCCGCCCTCACTGCCGGCATCGCCGGCGATCTGGTGCCGGGGAACGGCGTGAATTGGGGCAGGGCCGCGGCCTGGATGTTGATCGGGGTCGTCGAGTCCGGCCTCATGCTCGCGTGGCTTTGGCGCTTCCGACCGGAGTACTGGGCCCGCAGCCGGACGCTGATCCTGATCGGGTTGATCTTCGTAGTAGCGATTCTGGCGGTCAAGCTGCCCGGAGGCAGGGCATGGCTGCCGTACGCGATTCCCACCGCCGCCGCGGGCATGCTGCTGACACTCCTGCTCGACTCGAGCGTGGGCATCGTCACGGTCGCGTTCCTGGCGGTTCTCGCCGGCCCCGTGAGCGGCTCGTCGGTTGAGATGACCGCGTACGTGTTCCTGGGCGGTTTCGCGGGGATTCTGGCGATTCGCAAGGGCGAGCGGCAGCACTTCTTCGTCCAGGCCGGTCTGGCCGTCGCGTTTGCGGAGATTGCGGTCGTCGGCGCATTCGCGCTCATGGGCCAGCACGACATGACCGGCATGCTCCAGCTCGGCGCCGCGGCTCTTGGCGGCGCTCTCATCGCGACGGTCATCACCCTGGGCAGCTTCTCGCTGCTGGGCAACCTGTTCGGCATCCTTACGAGTTCACAGCTTCTCGAGCTGGTCAATCCCACCCAGCCACTGCTGCGTCGGTTGCTTACCGAGACGCCGGGCACGTACCACCATTCGCTCATGGTGGGCAACCTCGGCGAGCGGGCCGCATCGTCGATCGGAGCCGACCCGCTCCTGGTCCGCGCCGCGGCCTACTACCACGACATCGGCAAGCTGGCCAACCCGATTGCCTTCATCGAGAACCAGGCCAGCGGCGACAACCTTCACGATCAGCTCGATCCCGCAGACTCGGCCACGATCCTCAAACAGCATGTTCCGGACGGGATCGACCTGGCCAACAAGGCCCGACTGCCGCAGCCACTGATCGCATTCATTCCGCAGCACCACGGAACGGCCGTCATGGGTTACGTCTATGGGAAAGCTCGCGAAGCCGCGGCGGCGCCATTCGGCGGCGAGAAGACCGCCGCCGGCATGGCCGCCGCGGACGAGGTCGATCGGCGCCGTTTCCGTCATGCCGGGCCCAAGCCCCAATCTCGTGAAGCCGCGATCTTGATGCTCGCGGACGGCGTCGAAGCGTCTGTGCGCTCACTTTCGAGCCGCGATGAGGCCACAATACGGGCCATGGTCAGTCAGATCATCCAGGAGCGATTGGGCGACGGTCAGCTGAGCGAGTGCGACCTGACGATTCGCGACCTCGAGAAGATCCACGAAGCCTTCGTCGGGCAGCTCTTGGGCATGTACCACCAGCGAATCGCCTACCCGCAGAACAAGGTGGTGGAGCTCGAGTCGCGGCGCGAGCGAGGAGCTAGGTAGCGGAGGAGGGGAACCCGAATGGGGGAACGAGAGGTCGGGCCGCTCGTGCCCAATGCCAGCCAATGACTCGCACGGACAAGGGCCTGGATCTGGCCAAACAGAAGCTGGATCCGGCTGTGATCGAGTGCCTTCAGGAGCTGGCCGAGACCGTGGACGGCGCCACCTCCTCGATCTACCTGCCCCCGTTCCGGATCGACATCACGCTTCGCCCTGATGTGCCCCACGTCGTCTCGCGCAACCGGGTAGCGTCCGCGGTCCGGTCCGCTCTCGAGGCCGCCGGAGCTCCGGGCCCGGCCTCGATCGGCGTGATCCTCTCCAACGACAAGGAGCTGGCCCAGCTGAACGGCCGGCACATGGGGGCTTCCGGCGCTACCGATGTGCTTTCATTCCCGTTCTTTCCGCCCGAGGCGTTCCCGACTCACGAGCATGGCATCACGCTTCAGCGCGACCCATGGGTAGCCGCCGCACTCAAACAGGCCTTTGCCCTCCCGCCCGGCCTGCGAGCTCACCTCGGCGACCTGATCGTCTCAGTCGAGCGTGCCATCGTCCAGGCCGAACAGGGCCAAGGCGGGCAGACCGGCGACGTGCATTGGGACGCACCGGAGGAGATGCTCCTGCTCGCGGTTCACGGCACGCTTCATATCTGCGGCTGGGATCACGCTGAGCCGGTGGAGGAGGCCGCCATGCGAGCCCTGGAACGGCACGTCCTGGCATCGGCGCCCGGTCACGACGGTCACGACTCCCGTGACGGTCACGATGACGCGCGTCCGGGCGCTTCGGGGTTGGGTCCCTCCGCGGCCCCATTCCGGGGCTAGATCGGCCGCGAGTCTTCCTGCCCCGGCCGCGCTACCTGTTCGGGGCGAGGATCTCCGCCAGGGCCGTGTCGAGTTCCTTGATCGAGGCCGGCGCGAAAGCCAGCTCGATCGTTAGCTGCCGCGCCAGGCCGAGATCGGTTGCGGTCTTCTCCGCGAGGGCTAGTGTGAGGTCCTTGCCGGCCACGGCCCAGCTGGTGACGCCGCCGTAGACGGCCACGCCTGCCTCGTTGGTGATGCAGTAGGTGTCCTGTCCCGTCCTTCGGTCCGCGTCCGTGAAGGCCAGTGCGCGCTCGAAGACGAGGTTCCAGCCGGAGGAATCGTCGCGTTCGGCAAGGGCGACCCCCGCCAGCGAGTCGTCTCGCCAGACGGAAACCATTTGAGCGGTGATCTTCGAAGGGCTGCTTGCACTCATGGTCGCCAGGATCGGGGATTCGACTGTGCCGGTCAATCGGGTATACGCCTATCGGCCAGGCGCTCTCCGATTCGGGACCGCGCCCGAATCTCCCACCGCCGAACGGCCATCGACAGCCGAACGGCCGGCGAAGCGGCGCCTGATACCATCCACTCAGGCCCTCCGGACACGGATCTGGGCTTGTTGTCGTGCCGCGGGAGCGCGGCCGCCCACGCTGGGAGCAGCGGTCTGGAGCAGCGGTGAAGATCGTCGTTGGCCTGGGGAATCCCGGCGCCCAGTACGAGAAGACGCGCCACAACATCGGCTGGATGGTCCTGGACCGACTGGCCGATCGGGCCGGCTGGTCCGGCAAGGGCCGGACGCGCGACGCATCGGCCGTCGTCCAGGGCCGGTACGCCGGTCTGGACCTGCTGCTGGTCAAGCCTCTGACTTTCATGAACGAGTCGGGGCTTGCGGTACGGAAGGTCCTGGCCCGTCAGCATGCGCCGCTGGTCGAAATGCTGGTGGTGTGCGACGACTTCGCCCTGCCGTTCGGCAAGTTGCGGTTCCGTGAGGGCGGCAGCGCCGGCGGCCACAACGGTCTGCGCTCGATCATCGGAGAGTTGGGCAATGAGCAATTCAGCCGGCTCCGGGTCGGCATCGGGGAGCCCGGTCGGGACGCGATCGACCACGTTCTGAGCCAGTTTGGGCGGGGTGAGAAGGCCCGACTGTCCGAACTGCTGGACGCCGCGGCGGACGCGGTCGAAGCCTGGGCCCGCGACGGCACGAACAAGGCCGCGAACCACTTCAACGCCTTCGAGCTGCGACCCGCCGACGATGCCAGATCGGAACCGCCCGGCGCGATCGATGGTCCGCCAGGCCCGGACGGAATCCGGCGCACGAAGACAGGTTGGCGCAAGTCGAAGCCGCCCGAAGGCGGCGAATGAGCGTCCGCGGCGGCCGTCCTCTCCGCCGCCAGATCGAAGCGGCGCTGAGTGGCGAGGCCGACCCGCTGGGCGAGGACGGGCTGGGGTTGCCCGACCGACCCTCCGACGGCGGCGAGGCGGCCGAATTCGCGGCCGTGCCGGATGAGCCGGCCGATCCCGCCCGGCGCGGCAGGGCGCCTTCCGCGCCGGTAATGCGCGGAAGGCGGGGCAAAGAGCGCCACGTCGACTCGGAGGTTCGTGCCGCGTATGTGGCTGCCCAGGCCGCGAAAGCCGGCGCCGCAGGTGCGGCCGGTGCGGCCGGCGCGGCCGCGGTCGCCGGTCGAGCTTCGGTCGCCGGCCGGGCACCGTCCGCCGGATCGGGCACAGCCCCCAACGCCAGGCGCCTGCCGGACCTCCATGTTCTGCCGCCACTGCTCCACGCCAGCGGGGCGTTCGCGGAACTGCGCAAGAGGCTCGGGCCGGAGAGCGCGCCACTCCCCGGGAGCGGCCGGCATGCTTCCCTGGCCGCGGTTCCGCACGGCGCCAAGACGTTCCTGGCGGCGGCGCTGACGACGGGCGACTCCGCCGGCGCCGGCGTAGCCGGCACGGGCGAGCGGCTCTGCTGGGTTGCTCGCGACGCCGAGATCGGCGACCGCGTGGCCGAGGAGCTGCAGGCCTGGCTGGGCGACCCCGACGCGGTGGCGATCCTCGAACCGCGGACGTCGCTGGCCTACGAGCGGAGCGAGCTTGTCCGGGATGAGACCGCGGCCCGCGTGGCCGCCCTGGCGGCATGGCGCTCCGGTCGCGCCCGCGTCCTGGTGGCGAGCGTCCAGGCCCTCTTGCAGCACACGCTGGACCCCGATGAATTGCCGGCCGAGCCGCGCCGGTTGCGCGTCGGGGCCCGCGTTCATCAGGACGTTCTGCTCCGCGATCTGTTGGCGCTCGGATACGACCCGGTTCTCGAAGTCGCGGGTCGCGGCGAGTTCGCCCGGCGCGGTGGTCTCGTTGACGTGTTTCCGCCCGCCGCGCCGCTGCCGATTCGGATCGAGCTCTTCGGCGACGAGATCGACTCGATGCGTGTCTTCGACCCGACCGATCAGCGCAGCCTCCGTACCGTCGAAGAGGTGGTGCTGCTGCCCGCCAGTGAGTTCCTGGTGCCGGCCGGGGGAGTGGCTGAGATCAATGGCCGGGTCGCCCGCTTGCCGGGTCGGGCCAAACTGCCGGACAGGCTGGCCGCGGACATGGCCCGGTTCGAGGAGGGAGTTCACGCCGGGACCGGCGAGCTCGGCGCTCACGCCGGCCACGTTCACGACGTCGCGGCCGCCGCGCGTGCCCTGGAGACCGGCGACGCGGCCGAGGTCTGGGCCGCGGTCCTGTGCCCCGCCACGGGCCTCGACCACCTGCCGCCGTCGACGCTCCTTGTCCTGGACGAGCCCGGCGACATAGCCGACGCGGCCGACTTCCTGTGGCGCCAGGCTGAAGAGCGGCGCGCCGAGATGGTCGGAGCCGGCGACCTTCCCAAGGAGTGGCCCGAGGCATACCTGGGCCCGCGGGAGTGGAAGAGCAGACTCCTGCGCGGCCGCACTCTCGAGCTGACGTGGGAGTCGGAGGCGGCGGTACCGACCGGCGGTGGCACTCCCATGGGCGATCTGTTCGGCTGGCGCGAGCCGGCCATGGCGGTGGCTCGGACCGCGCGCTTCGCCGAGACCGTCCAGGCATGGGCCGCCGAGGGCGATCGTGTCGTGCTGGCCTCCGACCAGGCACCCCGGCTGGCGGACCTCCTCAACCAGGGCGGCTGGCCGACCGGAGTCGTCGACAGCCTGGCCGAGGCCCCGTCGCCCGGCACCCGGACTCTCATCGGCCGAAGCCTCAACGGCGGCTTCGCCGGCGGACCGGACGGGCTCATGCTCGTAACCGACCGCGAGCTGTTCGGCTCCGTTCGAGTCCGGCGGCCCAAGGCTCTTCGAAGGATCGTGCCTCGCGACGTCCTGGAGCGGCTCACCAAGGGCGACCTCGTCGTCCACGTCGACCACGGCATCGCGCGCTACGAACGGATGCTTCGGCGCGGCATCTCCGGTGAGGAACGGGACTACCTGGAGCTGAGCTTCTCCGGCACCGACAAGATCTTCCTGCCGGTCGAGCAGATCAACCGCATAAGCCGCTACTCCGGCGGCGAGAACCCCGCCCTCTCCAGGCTCGGAGGCGCGGAGTGGCTTCGGACCAAGCAGCGGGTAAAGCGCGCCGTCACCGACCTGGCCAAAGAGCTCCTCGAGATCTACGCCGCGCGGGCCGCTGCGCCGGGCTTCGCCTACCCCGCCGACACGCCCTGGCAGCAGGAGCTCGAGGCGTCGTTCCCATACGAGGAGACGCTCGACCAGCTCCGAGCCACCGCCGAGGTCAAGCTCGACATGGAGGCCGGCCGGCCGATGGACCGGCTGGTCGTCGGCGACGTTGGCTACGGCAAGACCGAGGTTGCGCTCCGTGGCATCTTCAAGGCGATCCAGGGCGGCAAGCAGGTCGCCGTTCTCGTGCCGACGACCGTTCTGGCGGCGCAGCACTACGCCACGTTCAGCCAGCGGTTCGCGGCCTTCCCCCTGACGGTCCGGCTGCTGTCGCGCTACGTGGCGGCTCGAGAGCAGGAAACGACGATCGAGGGGCTTGCCGCCGGATCGGTCGATCTGGTCGTCGGCACGCATCGCCTGCTCAGCAAAGACGTTCGGTTCCGCGACCTGGGCATGGTCATCGTCGACGAGGAGCAGCGCTTCGGCGTGGCCGCGAAGGAGCGGCTCAAGCGGCTGCGCCGCGAGGTCGACGTCCTGACCCTGTCCGCGACGCCGATCCCGCGTACGCTCAACCTGGCTCTTGCCGGCGTCCGCGACCTGTCGCTGATCGAGACCCCGCCCGAGGATCGGCTGCCGATCCAGACGCGCGTCGCCGAGGCATCCACCGGTCTCGTCCGCGACGCGATCCTGCGCGAGCTCGACCGAGGCGGCCAGGTCTTCTTCGTCCACAACCGCGTCGAGACGATCGAAGCCCAGGCCGAGCAGCTCCGCCAGCTGCTCCCGGGCGTTCGAATCGCGGTGGGCCACGGGCAGATGCCCGAGGGAAGGCTCGAGAAGGTGATGCTTGCTTTCGCCGGGGGCGACACCGAGGTCCTGGTGTGCACCACCATCATCGAGTCCGGCCTCGACATTCCGAACGCCAACACGATCCTCATCGATCGTGCCGACACTCTCGGCCTGGCCCAGCTCTACCAGCTCCGCGGTCGTGTCGGTCGTTCGGCGCGCCGCGCCTACGCCTACCTGCTATACCGCCGCCGCGGGAAGCTCTCCGACGTGGCCCGCAAGCGACTGCAGGCAATTTTCAACGCCTCCGAGCTGGGCGCCGGCTTCCAGATCGCTCTCTCCGACCTGGAGATCCGTGGCGCCGGCAACATCCTGGGGGCCGAGCAGCACGGCCACGTAGCGGCGGTGGGCTTCGACCTCTATACGCGTCTCCTGGCCGAAGCGGTCGAGGAGCAGAAGGCCGAGTTCGAAGGTCGGCCGGCGGACATCGAACGGCCCGGCGCCGTCGTCGACCTGCCGGTGGACGCCCATCTGCCGGACGAATACGTGCCGGAGACATCGCAGAAGCTCGAGCTCTACCGGCGCCTCGGGCGGGTGCGAACGGCCGGCGAGCTGGCCTCGTTCCGCCAGGAGCTGGTGGACCGGTTCGGGCCGCTGCCGGCGCCGGTCTTGCGGCTGCTCGAGGTCGTCGAGTTGCGCATGGCCGCCGAGAGCGCCGGCATCGTGTCCATCTCGCGCGAGGAGGGCGAGCTCGTCGTTCGACTCGGGACGCTGTCCCGCGCGGCGGCGATGCGTGCCCTGGCCACGATGGGCCGCGACGTCGTCCGGTTCGGTACGAACCAGGCTCGCATCCGACTGCCCCGGGATCCCGCCAGGTCGTGGAGCGTGGCCCAGTCGGTGGTCGCGCGCCTCCTGCCGGCCGCCGAGGAAGGGCGTCTGCAGCGCGAGCGAGCGGCTGCCGCCCAGGGTCGGCCGGAGTAGCCGGGGCGGGCACCGACGTCGAGACTCGCCTCGATCGCGTAACCTATTGGCGGCTTTCGTCATCGGGTTGACGCGGGCTGGACCCCGGTAGGGTTCGTCACGGGCAGCCGGTCACTTCCGTCGCACCGCACCCCGGCGACCACGCGTCCGGGTGGACTCGGCCGGGAAGGAATTTGGATGCATCGTTCGGAGAAGGCGATATCGGGCGTCGTGCACTCGACATCGAAGAGCGGCGCAGGCGAGAAGGATGGCTTCCGGCCCGATATCGAGGGTCTTCGCGGCATCGCCGTTTCCCTCGTGGTGCTGTTCCACGTCGGGCTTCTCTCCCAGGCCTCCACGCAGCTGACCGGCGGCTTCATCGGCGTCGATCTCTTCTTCGTCGTCTCCGGCTACCTGATCACCGGCCTGCTGATCCGCGAACGCGAACGCAACGGCAAGATCAGCTTCTCTCGCTTCTATGCCCGTCGCGTCCGGCGCATCCTGCCGGCGGCGGCCGTGACGCTGCTCGTCACGATGGTCGCGGCATACATGCTGGTTTCGCTCGTGGATCAGTCGTCGACGATGGACGACGCGGCATCCGCGGCCCTGTCCGTCGCGAACATTCGCTTCGCGATGACGACCGACTACTTCAACCCGGTCAGCTACTCGCCGTTCCTGCACTTCTGGTCGCTCGGCGTCGAGGAGCAGTTCTACTTCGTCTGGCCGGCACTGCTTGCCATCGTGGCCTGGAAATGGCCGCGGCCCGGCGCCGCCGTGGCCCTCTCGGCGGTGATCGTGGCCTCGTTCGTCGCCAGTCTGCTGATCACCGACATCGCGCCGTCCACGGCCTTCTACATGCTTCCGACGCGGGCCTGGCAGCTGGGCGCCGGCGGGTTGCTGGCAGTCGCGTCCGGGTCGGTCGAGAGACTGCCCGGCTTGATCCGCGGTGCGTTCAGGCAGCTGCTGGCGTTCGCCGGTTGGGCCGCCCTGGCCGCTCTGATCACCGCCGCCTTCGTCCTGGACTCGAACACGGTGGCCTACCCCGGCACTGCGGCCGTGATTCCAACCGTCGCCGGCGTTCTGCTGATCGCCTCGGGGCCCGAGCCGAGCGGCCCAGGCATCCTGCTGCGACTGCTGCCGATCCGGTTCCTGGGCAAGATCAGCTACTCGCTGTACCTGTGGCACTGGCCGATTCTCATCCTGGGCGGTCTGTACCTCGCCGGCCCTCTCCAGACGATCACTCCAGCTCAGGCTCTGGCCCTGGCCGGGCTCTCCATCCCCGTGGCGACCGCGAGCTGGTTCTTCATCGAGGAACCGTTCCGGCGCGGCGTGATCCCGCTGCCGCGACCGAGCCGGATCGTCATGGTCGGCGTAGCGGTCATGCTCGCCGTCGTTCTGGTGAGCGAGGGCTTCAACTTCCAGGCGCAAGCGACGCTGGCGAGTCTGTACGGCGGCAACGATGCCACGCCAACCCCTAGCCAGATGGCGACAGCGACGGCAACGGCTACAGCCTCGCTCCCGACACCGACTCCAACGCTGGCGTCGCATTCGCTAGCCCCGGGCACCACGCCGACCCCGGTCCCGACGCCGAGCCCCACCCCGGGGATGACACCGGCGCTCACGCCCGGGCCGACGGCCGCGCCGCCCACCTCCTATGCGATCACCAGCGCCATACAGCCGTCCCTTGGGCGGGCGGCCAAGGACTACGAGCAGACATACGCCCATTGCCTGGCCTGGCAGCACACATCCACTCCGAACAGCTCGTGTGTCTTCGGCAACACCAGCGGGACCTACTCCGCGGTTCTCATCGGCGATTCGCATGCCTCGGCCCTGTTCCCGGGCGTGGACGCGGTGGCCATCGCCCATGGCTGGAAGCTGACCACCTATCTGAAGGCCAACTGCCCGTTCATCGACGAAGACGGACTTGAATGGTATGGGCCTCCCACCGTCCTGATGCCCGAGTGCGAGACCTGGAACGGCAATGTCGTCAGCAGGCTCAACGGGAACCCGCCCGATCTGATCCTCATCTCGATGAGCCGCTGGATCTTCAATGCCAGCTCGGCGCTCGAGACCATCACGAGCGAGGGCAATGCTCTGGCGCGGGAGATCCAGAAGCTGCCGAATAGCGCGAAGGTCGTGATCATCCAGGATCCGCCCCTGCCCACCAATGTGGACGTGCCCAGCTGTCTCGGATCCTTCCTGTCCGATTATCGGAAGTGCGCCTACTCGCGTTCCGAAGGTTTCGGCTCAGGGATGGGCACCCGCGAGAAGAACGCGGCCAATCAGACCGGGGCCGGTCTGATCGTCTTGACCGATGCCATCTGCCCCGGCACGGGCCGTTGTCCGGTCGTGATAAACAACATGATCGTATGGCGCGACAAGCACCATCTGACCGCAACATTCTCGACCAGCCTCGGTCCCGAGATCGATGCCCAACTCATCAACATCCTCAATGCCTGGGCCTGATTGACGATATCTCCCTCAGGTTGGCATCGGCTCGCCGGCACACTGTCTGGCGAACGGCTCGAAGCGGTCTGGTGCTGAGGTAGACTTCGCCTGCCGAACCCAGCCGCCCTTGCCTGGAGGACCGACTCGACATGTCAGCTGAGGACCTGCGAGCCAAGATCCGGGAGATCCCCGACTTCCCCAAGCCGGGCATCCTCTTCTACGACGTTACCACCCTGCTGAAGGACGCAGCCGCCTACAAGGAAGCGATCGACCTGATGGTCGAACCCTACCGCGACCTTGCCGTGGATCTGGTCGTGGGAATGGAGTCGCGAGGCTTCATCTTCAGTGGCCCGATTGCCTACCAGCTTGGTGCCGGGCTGATCCCCGTTCGGAAGCTGGGCAAGCTTCCGGCCGAAACCGTGTCCGTAGAGTACGCACTCGAGTACGGCTCCAACACTCTCGAGATTCACAAGGACGCCATCCGGCCGGGCCAGCGCGTGTTGATCGTCGACGATCTGCTGGCCACCGGCGGAACGGTTCGCGGGACCATCGAGCTGGTCGAGCGGCTACACGGCCAGATCGTCGGCCTGGCGTTCCTGGTCGAGTTGTTGTTCCTCAAAGGCCGCGAGCGGCTTCAGGACTACAAGACCATGAGCGTCATCCAGTACTGATCCACGGATGGTTTCGTGAAAGACTCGGGTCGCGGCGGATCTGATCTCCCTGACGGCGAGTACGGCCGCAGCCGGGCTGAGCATGCCGTCGCAGCCGACGCCCGCGGCGTCGGTCTCGCGGCCCGGCCTTTGGCCGATGGCCGCCTCGGTGCGGCCCCGGCAGCTGGGCGATGCGCGTGACGACAGTCGCCCTCAATCGCCGCGAGCGCAGCATCCTCGTCCAGGAGACGGCGGACCGGTCGATGCTGAGATCGTTCCTGGAAACCGACCGGCTGTATTCAGCCTATGCCCTGTGCGACCTGGACGACCGGGAGTTCCTCCGGACTCGCTGGGGAGTGGCGCTGGTTGCCGGAAAGCCGATCGCGGTCGTTCTGCAGTACGCGGGCTACTCGCCCCAGCCCATCTTCGTGATGGGCGAGAACGAGGGCATCGAGGTCATCCTGGCCAACGTCATCAAGCCGCGCACCGCCTACGTCGCCGCCCGGCCGGAGCATCTGGCCGCGATCGCGGCGAGCTACCGCGTGGAACCCGGCCCGGCCATGTTCAGGATGTGGGTCGATGCGGCGCACTTCCGGCCCTTCCCGGCAGACGTCAACCGGTTGCTCCCCGTCGAGATCGGCGAGGTCAATCGCCTCTACCAGCTCGGCCTTGCGTCGTGGCTGCCGGCCAGCGCGATCAGCGACGGGCTGTACTACGGCATGAGGTTGGGCGGCCGGCTCGTGTCGGCCGCGGGAACCCACGTCATCAGCCCGAATGCCAGGCTGGCCGTCGTCGGGAATGTGATGACCCACGCCGATTTCCGCGGACGCGGCTACGCTACAGCGGTAACCGGCGCTGTTACCGCAGAGTTGTTGAGGTTCTGCGACCAGGTTGTGTTGAACGTGCGGGCGGACAATCCGCCGGCGCTGGCCGCCTACCGGCGGCTCGGCTACCAGGTCCACCTCACGTTTGAAGAGCGGCTGATCCATCGAACCGAGTTGCCGTGGAGCGGCTGGACCGGAGCGTTTCGCCGCATGTTCGCTCGCAAGGAGTCTTGAACCGCATGGCTATCCCGAATCCACCGACAGCCCTCGAATCCTCGCCGGGCGCGAACACGGCGAATCTGCCTGGTCATGACGTCGCCGACCTGAGCCTTGCCGCCGAGGGCAAGCGCCGCATCGAATGGGCAGAGCGCGAGATGCCCGTCCTGCGCCTGATCCGCGAGCGGTTCGAGCGTGAGCGTCCGCTCGAGGGGCTGCGTCTGGCGGCCTGCCTGCACGTCACCACCGAGACCGCCAACCTGGTTCGAACCCTCAAGGCCGGGGGCGCGGAGGTTGTGCTGTGCGCCTCCAATCCGCTCTCCACCCAGGACGACACTGCTGCGGCGCTGGTCGTCGAATACGGCATCTCCACGTACGCCCGCCACGGCGCCGATCGCGACACCTACTACCGGCACCTCAGCGCCGCCGCGGACATCCGACCCCACATGACCATGGACGACGGCTGCGATCTCGTGACGCTCATCCACCAGGAGCGCCGTGATCAGCTACCGGAGATTCTTGCCGGGACCGAGGAGACGACGACCGGGGTGATCCGCCTCAAGGCCATGGCCGCCGACGGCGCCCTCGGCTATCCGGTCGTGGCCGTGAACGAGGCTCTGACCAAGCACCTGTTCGACAACCGCTACGGCACGGGCCAATCCACTCTCGACGGCATCTTGCGGGCGACGAACCTGCTGATCGCCGGTCGCCGCGTCGTAGTCGCCGGCTACGGCTGGTGCGGCAAGGGCATCTCCGCTCGGTTCCGGGGCATGGGCGCGCAGGTCGCCGTGGTCGAGGTCGACCAGGTTCGCGCTCTCGAAGCGCTGATGGACGGCAACCTCGTCATGACCATCGGCGAGGCCGCTCCCTGGGGCGATATCTTCGTCACGGCCACAGGCGACATCCACGTCATCCGGGCCGAGCACTTCAAGCTCATGCGCGACGGCGCGATCATGGCCAATTCCGGTCATTTCGACGTCGAGATCGACCTGCCGGCCCTGACCGAGCTGGCCGGCGGGCGCGTTCGCGAGGTCCGCGAGAATGTGGTCGAGTACACGGTCGACGGCAAGCGTCTGCACGTTCTGGCCGAGGGTCGGCTCGTCAATCTGAGTTCGGCCGAGGGCCACCCGGCCTCGGTGATGGACATGAGCTTCGCCAACCAGGCCCTGTGCGCCGAGTATCTCCGCGGCAAGCACGGGGAACTCGCCAACGGCGTCCACGACGTCCCGGAATCGATCGACGTGGAAGTGGCGAGGCTCAAACTCGCGGCCATGGGCATCGTCCTCGACCAGCTGACGCCGGAGCAGGCCGAGTACCTCGCCTCATGGCAGCACGGGACCTGATCGACGCCCGGCTCCACAGCCGCTACGCTTCGCGCTGGAGCTGAGGACCAACTGAACGAGCGCCGGCAGGGCGCTCTGGGAGAGCGATGACCAGCATTCTCGATGACCCCCAGTACCTGTTCACGTCCGAGTCGGTGACCGAAGGGCATCCCGACAAGATGTGCGACCAGATCTCCGACGCGATCCTGGACGCCATCCTGGCCGAGGACCCGAACGCTCGCGTCGCTTGCGAGACCGCCACGACGACCGGCCTGGTGCTGGTGCTGGGCGAGGTCACCACGTCGACGTACGTGGACTTCCAGGCCGTCGTCCGCGACACGGTCAAGGAGATCGGCTACACGAATGCCGACTACGGCTTCGACTACCTGACCTGTGGCACGCTCGTATCCGTCAAGGAGCAGTCCCCGGACATCGCCATAGGTGTCAACAACGCACTCGAGACGCGGGGCGACGGCAAGTCTGCCTCGGCGGTGCATGAGCTTGGCGCGGGCGACCAGGGCATGATGATCGGCTTCGCCTGCCGCGAGACGCCCGAGCTGATGCCGCTGCCGATCGCCCTCGCTCACCGACTGGCGCGCCGCCTGGCCGAGGTTCGCAAGAGCGGCCAGCTGCCTTACCTGCGGCCCGACGGTAAGACCCAGGTCACCGTCGAGTACCACCACGGCGTCCCCAAGCGCGTCACCAACGTCGTCGTGGCCGCGCAGCACGATGCCGACGCGGACATGGTCAAGCTCCGCTCGGACATCATCGAATCGGTGATCATGCCGATCATCCCGGCCGAGTTGCGGGTCAAGGATCCGGTTATGCACGTGAACTCGACAGGCCGCTTCGTCATCGGCGGCCCGATGGGCGACGCGGGCCTGACCGGGCGCAAGATCATCGTCGACACCTACGGCGGCATGGCCCGCCACGGCGGTGGCGCGTTCTCGGGCAAGGACCCCACGAAGGTCGACCGGTCCGCCAGCTACGCCGCTCGTTGGGTGGCGAAGAACGTCGTCGCCGCCGGTCTGGCCGACCGCTTCGAGATCGAGATCGCGTACACCATCGGCGTCGCTCGCCCGGTGTCCGTTTCGATCGAGACCTACGGCACCGCGAAGGTCTCGGACGAGAAGATCCTGGCTGCGATCGCGAAGCATTTCGACCTGCGCCCGTCTCGGATCATCGAGGCCCTCGACCTGCGCCGGCCGATCTACCAGCCGACCGCCGCGTACGGCCACTTCGGTCGCAGCGACCACGACTTCCCGTGGGAGCGGACCAACAAGGCAGCGGCACTGGCCGACGAGTGCGGCGTCGCTCCCGCGGACACGGCCGGGCGCTGAGCCCACGTGTACGCCGTCGTTCTTGCGGGCGGAAGCGGAACAAGACTGTGGCCTCTCAGTCGGCCTGAATGCCCCAAGCCGTTTCTGCGGCTGCTCGGCGACGAAACGCTGATCCAGCGGACGGTGAACCGGCTGGCGCCGCTGGTTCCGCCGGGGGACGTGTACGTCATCGCCGAGCGACGCCACCTCCCGCTGGTCGCGCAGCAGCTGCCGGCGATTCCGGCGGCCAATGTCATCGGCGAGCCGATCGGCCGCAACACGGCCGCGGCCGTGGCCCTTGCCGCCGAGGCAATCGACCGGCCCGAAGACGAAGTGATGCTGGTCCTGCCGGCCGACGCCCACGTCATCGATGAAGCGGGCTTCCGCGATGCCCTCGCCGCGGCCGGAGAAGTTGCACTGGGCGGCTCGCTGGTGACGCTTGGGGTGACGCCGGACCGCCCCGAGACCGGCTACGGGTACGTTCTCGCCAGGCCACCGGCGCGTGAAGTGGCCGGCCGGCCGACCTTCGCGGTAGAGCGGTTCGTCGAGAAGCCCACGGCGGAACTCGCGGACCGGCTGATCGCCACCGGCCTGGCCAGCTGGAACGCGGGCATCTTCGCCTGGACCCGAGGCGCGATCCGAGACCGGCTGGCGCGCCACGCCCCGCTGATCGTCGGCCCCATTCGAGCCGCCTGCGCGTCCGGAGCATCGGCCGACCTTGACGAAGCCTACCCATCAATTCGGGCGACCTCGATCGACTACGCGGTCTTGGAGCCGGCCTCGCTCGAGGGCGCCGTCGCCGTCGTGCCGATGAGCGTCGGCTGGAGCGATCTCGGTAGCTGGGAGGCGCTACGGGATGTCTGGCGGGCCGCTACCGGAGATTCGACCGATGGCGGCGCCGTCGGCCTGGGCAATCGGCGCGACCTCGGCTCGACCGGCACCCTGGTCCTTGCGGAGGACCGTCTCGTGGTCACCATCGGGCTGCGCGACGTCATCGTCGTCGACACGCCTGCCGCGCTGCTCGTCTGCTCGGCCGAGCGCTCTCAGGAAGTCCGGACGATCGCCCAGGAGTTTCCGGACATGAGTCGGCCGGCGACGAAAGCGGACGAGAAGCCTTGAGCGACGGAGCGGCAGCCTCGATCGGAGCCGGAACCGCGACTCCCGAACCCACCCGGATCGTCTTCGGCACTGATGGCTGGCGGGCGAAGATAGCCGACGACTACACGTTCGCCAACGTCCGCCGATGCGCCCAGGCAGTGGCCGAGTACGTACTCGCTCGCGGTGAGCAGACCCGAGGCATCGTCATTGCCTATGACCGACGCTTCGCCAGCGAGCACTTCGCGGCCGCGGCCGCCGAGGTGATCCTGGCCACCGGCATTCCGATCGCCTTTGCCGCTCAGGCCGTTCCGACGCAGATGTCCTCGTTCGAGGTCGTGCAGCGGCGAGCCGCGGCCGGGATCGTCATCACCGCCAGCCATAACCCCTGGACGGACAACGGTTTCAAGGTCAAGTCGCCGGAGGGCGCAGCGGCCGGACCGGAGATGTTGCTGGACATCGAGGCCCGCATTGCCGCGGGCGCGGGCAGGGCCATCGAGAGCCGGCCGCTCGCCGATGCCGAGGCGGCCGGTCTTGTCGAGCGGTACGACCCGTTCGACGCCTACCGCGAGTTCATCGGACGCAACCTCGATCTTGACCGTTTGCGCGCCGCGGATCTGGACCTGCTGATCGACCCGCTGTACGGCTCCGGAGCGACGTGGATCCCGCGTCTGCTGGCCGGTGGTCGGATCCGGCTCACGGAGCTGCACTCGGAGCGGAACCCGTACTTCGGCGGCGTCAACCCGGAGCCCATCCCGCCGAACGTGGACGAGGCGCTCCGCACGATCGCGGCCGGCCGCTACGACCTGGGGCTGCTCCTCGACGGGGACGCGGACAGATCCGGAGCGGCCGACGAGCGCGGAACGTTCATCACCACTCTTCAGATCTACGCCCTGCTCATGTATTACCTGGCCGAGCACCGGGGTCTCCGGGAGCCCGTGGTGAAGACGGTCAACGAGACGTCCATGGCGGAACGGCTCGGCGAGCGCTACGGCATCACCGTCTACGAGGTCCCCGTCGGCTTCAAGTACGTCGGGCCCAAGATGATCGAGACGGGCGCCATGATGGGCGGCGAAGAATCCGGTGGCTTCGGCTTCGGCATGCACCTGCCCGAGCGCGACGGCATCTTCACCGACCTGATGCTGCTCGATCTCTTCCTGCGGGAGAAGGAGGCCGGGCGGTGGCCCGCGTCGAGGGCGATCGCCCACCTCCACGAGATAGCCGGTCCGTCGAGCTACCGCCGCGTGGACATCCATTTCGATCGGGCGGTCTATCCGGCCCTGAAGGATCGCCTCCTGGTCGAGCTGCCGCAGAGGGCTCCGGCGGATCTCGCCGGTCGACCGGTCGTTCGCACCCAGACCCTCCCGACCAACGACGGTTTCAAGTTCTTCGCCGACGACGGATCGTGGCTGCTGGTCCGTTTCAGCGGTACCGAGCCTCTCGTGCGGGTCTACACGGAGGCGGCTTCGGCCGCGGCCGTCGACGCGAATCTGGCCGCCGGAGAAGCCATCGTCCGCGCGCCGTAGGGGCCGCCTTCGTCCTCTTCCTGTGGTGCCGGATGCGGAGCCGGAAAGTACCAGCGCCGCCAACGATCGTCAGGTGGAAAGGGGCCGCCTTTCTTGGCTCGCAGCTGTACAGTGAGGGCCTAGCTACCCCGGGCCGCGTCCCCGTGGCAGGGGCGGCAAACTCTTCGGGCAGGCAGGGCGACGGAGGGATATTGGCGATGCACAGCTCTCTCATCGGGAAGGTCGAGAAGGCGAACCGCTACGCCCGCGAGCTGGACAGGATTTCGTTCCAACAGCTCGCGGTCACGTTCAATGGCGACAACGACACCCATACGGTTCGACTCGATGGCGAAGCCTGGCAGTGCACCTGCCACTTCTTCGAGAGTTGGGGATCTTGCGTTCACGTCCTGGCCCTGCAAAAGATACTGGGCGTGATGCTCCCCGAAGCCGCACAGGTTTCGATCTTCACCGCACAGCCGGCCGTCCCTGCCTGACACCGGCCCACAACAATCCGACAGATCGTTCCGGTCGAGCGCGACCCTGCTCTTGGTGTCTGGCTGCGAGACTGGGGGAGAGAATGAACCAGCGAGGAGAGGTCGTGAACAACCCACGGATGCGCGTCCCTTCGATCGTCGCCGCAGTCGGCGGCCTGGCTCTGGTGCTGGCCGCATGTACCTCCGCGACCCCAACGCCGATCTACAAGTACCGGACCGATAGCCCGTCGCCGTCCGGCACTCCGACACCGGCCGACACCTCCTCCCCGACGGTCACCGCCACAGCGGTGGGCGAGTCGGCGTCGCCCACAGCGTCGGTTTCCGCCACCCCTGCCCCGACACCGAGCCTCACGCCGACACCGAGCCTCACGCCGACACCGAGCCTCACGCCGACGCCGAGCCTCACGCCCACGCCAAGCCTCAGCCCAACGCCGACGAGCCCCGCCGCCGTCTGCTCGGGAGGGACCAAGAACCAGGCATGGTTCGCGGCCGAGTCAAAGCACCTCACCAAGTTCACCGTCTACTGCGCCCACGTTCCCAAGCACTGGAAGTTCAACTCGGCGAGCGACTCCTATGACCATGGCGGCTGGCTGACCGCGATCTACACGGGCCCCAGCAGCGCCAGGATCACGCTCCAGGAAGGTGCCTTCTGCACGGGTGGCGCCAGCGCCTGCTCGGCTCATGACACGATCCTCGGATCCGCCAACTTCGGCGACCTCGCCGGCACGCTCGACTCGCTCGGCCCGGGCCTAGGCTATGCGATCTACGTGAACGCCGGGACCAAGCACGGCTACACCGCCACCGGAATCAACGTCAGTCAGACCACGTTCGTAAGCATCGTGGGGTCGCTCGTTCAGGTTCCCAAGGTTTGACGGCCGTGGCCCGTGTTCTCGCACCGGTGTCGAGGAGAGCATCCGCGAGCCGGGGATTCATTTGAAGCGCCGTGCCTCGCGCCTGATTTGTCTCATGGCCGCCGCGACCGCCGTCGGCCTCGCGTTCGGTGGTTGCGCCCCGGGCAAGACGCAGCCGACGGACCGCGTGATCTACATCACCCTGACGCCTTCGCCCACGCCAACCGACACCCCGACGCCCGTTCCGACGGAGTCGCCCACGCCAACCGACACCCCGACGCCCGTTCCGACGGAGTCGCCGACCCCGGAGGCCTCTGCCACGGCATCGGCTACAGCCTCGGCCACGGCCGCTGGTCCCACGGCTCCGCCGCCTGCCAAGGCGGTGCCCGCGTCGACCTGTACGCTGCGGGGAACCACCAACCAGACGTTCTGGGCGAAGGCGTCGCGGCTGATGAGCTGGGCCCTCTACTGCCCGGTTCTGCCCGCGGGGTGGCTGGTGTCGTCGACGGGAGGCAAGTACGACCTGTCAGTCGGCCCGAGCGGGATCCTCTGGATGGCGTACACGGGACCCAATGGGGCGACGCTCAGGATCGACGAAGGTTCGTTCTGCACGGGCGCCGCAGCCGCTTGCTCGCCCGGCACCGTCGTTGGGACGGTGGTCTATTGCGATCTGTTGGGCTCCCTGAATACTCTGCCTGGCGGGGGCCTGGCGGTCTATGTCAAGCCAGGCGCCGCAAAGAGCTACAAGCTCACAGGCTCGGGTATGAGCCAGGCAACATTCGTGAAGCTCGCCAATGATCTGGTCAAGGTTGCCAAGTCCTGAGGCGCGACTGATACGCTTCTTGGCCGGCTCTGGAATCGAACAGGAGCGACTGGCAAAACAAGAGCCAGGATAGGTTCGTCAAGTCCGAGCATGATCTGGTCAAGGATGCCAGATGCTGCGGCGCGAATGACCCGGTATCGGGCCAGCGCCGCGATCCAGTAGGAGCGAGGAATGGCAAGGGAGGCTTCAATGATCAAGTTCCTGGGACGCAGCGCAATGGTTCTGGTTGTGACCGTAGCCCTGGCCGGCTGCGGTGGTGGCACCCCGACGCAACAAGTCCCCAACCCAACGCCGACGCCGACCGCGACGCCGACCATGGCACCGACCGACACGCCGACTGAGACGCCGACGGAGGTGGCTACGGACACGCCGGCTCCGACGGACACGCCTGCACCGACTGCCTCCCCGGCCGCGACGCCGACGCCGACCGCGATGCCGACACCGGTTGCTTCGCCGACGGCAGAGCCGTCCTCGGCTGCCTCTACGATGTGCACGGACTGGGCCAGGTATGCGGTCGACCTGACCAAGGCCTCGACGAGGCTGTCCTTCGACACCTACTGCGCGGATCTCCCGTCGGGCTGGTACGCGAATGGCATGAATTGGTTCCAGCCCAAGGGTGGCGGCACGGGCTCCCTGGTCATCAGGTACAAGCACCGCAGCAGCGTGATCACGATTGGCGAGGGCAACTTCTGCACGTCAGCGGCCAACCCCGACTCGTATTACACAGACCCGTCTGCCTGCTGGGACACCATGGGCGATTTGGGGAGTGCCAACTTCGGAGATCTGACGGCGCTCCTCCATACCCGTACGGCAGTGCCTCAGTGGACCGGTTCAGCTGTCATGACCGGCACCGGAACCGTGTACGCCGCATACGTGAACGCGGGAACCACCCTCGGCTATCAAATCGTCGGCCAGGGGATGTCGGAGTCTTCCTTCAAGACCATCGCCGCAGCGATGGTGAAGATGCCCCGGTCCTAGCCTTTCAAGTGGCTCGAGCCGCGCTCGGGCCATCTAGCCCGTAGACACACTTGCCGCCGCCGCGAAGCTCTCGTGGCGGCGGCTTCGTGTTGGGCCCGGTACCGCGGCCGGCTCCCTCTCGCATGAGCTACGGTTGGGGTCGCGCGGGGGCGCCGCCGAATCCGGGAGCGCCGGGGGTTTCGCTGGAGCCCTGAGCTTTCTACCCTGTTGTGGCGTCTATTGGTTGTGATGATCAAAGAACTCTCGCCGAAGGCAGACCTCGAGGTTCTGGCCGCACAGGAGCCGGAACTCGAGCGCCGCGTCCTGTCGCTGCACGCCAGGCGAGGTCAGGACCTGTACGGCTTCGCAGTCGGACTCGGGCTCTGCGACGCGGACGCCGCGGATGCCGTCCAGGAGGCGATGCTCAGGCTCTGGCGCGAGCTCGAGTCGGGCAGGGACGTGCGCGACCTCGACGCCTGGGCCTTCCGAACGACATACCACCTCGTCATGGACCACCATCGCCTCCGCCGGCGTCTGGTGGCCTCGTTCGAGCGGCTAACGGCCCGGGGCACCAGCAATGCCACCGACCCGGCCGACTCCTCGGACGCGGCTGCTCTCTGGCAGGCGGTCGACGGCTTGCCGGCGCGGCAGCGCGCGGTCCTCTACCTCCGCTATCGCGCCGACCTGCCGTTCGAGCGGATCGGCCTCGTTCTGGGCATCACGCCCAGCGCGGCGCGCAGCCACAGCACGCAGGCGCTTGCGAACCTGCGCCGTCGAGTCGGACCGGAGGAGTCGTGATGGACATCGACAGGATCGAAGAACTGCTTCGCACCAGACCGCCTCGCGAGGGAACGTACGACCGACAGCTGCCGGCCCTGGCCCAGGCGACGGGTCCGCTCCAGTCAACGACGCGGATCCGCGGTGGGTTCCCGGCCGGTCTGAGCGCGGCGGCGCTTGCGCTCATCGTGATCGTAATCGCCGGGGCAGCCCTGTTGGGGGCCTCGCAGCATGGCCGTCCGGCGGCGGTCGCCATGCCCACAGCCAGCGCGGCATGGACGCCGAGCCAGGCTCCCGGCACTTTCGCGTCCACCGGATCGATGACGACCGGGCGCGAGGACCACAGCGCCACGCTGCTAAAGGACGGTCGGGTCCTCATCGCCGGAGGCCTCGGGAACGGGGATTTGGCTCTTCTGGCATCGGCCGAGTTGTACAACCCGACGACCGGCAGGTTCACGGCCACGGGATCCATGACGACCGCTCGGGCCTACCAAACCGCCACTCTGCTGGCGGATGGCCGCGTCCTGATCGCCGGAGGCGAGGACCTCAGCGGCGGAAACGCGGCATCCGCGGAGCTATACGACCCGGCAACGGGCACCTTCAGCCCGACCGGATCGATGACGACCCCGCGGCTCGGCCAAACGGCCAGTTTGCTCCCCGATGGCCGCGTGCTCATGGCAGGGGGCTTGGCGGCGCCAGCTGGTCCAGATGGTCTCCATGTCCTGGCGTCCGCCGAGTTGTACGACCCGGCCACGGGCACTTTCAGCCCGACTGGATCCATGACTACCGTCCGATACCGGCACACTGCTACAGTGCTGGCGGATGGCCGCGTCCTGGTTGCTGGAGGCGCGGACTCGACAGGCCAATACATCGCGTCCGCTGAGCTGTACGACCCGACTGCGGGCACCTTCAGCCCGACGGGCACCATGACGATGTTCCGGGCCGACCACACTGCCACTTTGCTGCCGGACGGGCAGGTCCTGATCGCGGGAGGCATGGGAGGCCCCCCGGGTCTTGAGTATCTCCCGACGCTGGCACCAGCAGAGCTTTACGACCCCACCACGGGAACCTTCAGCGCCACCGGGTCTACCAGGGCGGGGCGGTCGAGCCAGACAGCCACGCTCCTTTCGGATGGCCGCGTCCTGATCGTTGGCGGAGCCGACACTGTCGCCGGTGAGCTCTACGACCCGAACACGGGCACGTTCGGCCCGGCAGGGTCCATGACCTACTTCCCAAACTCTGACTTCTCGGCAACCCTGATGTCAGACGGCCGCGTGCTCATTGCGGGAGGCCTGGGTGGTGGCGCCGTTGCGTCGGCTGAGCTGTATCGGCCCTGAGCCCGGTCGTTGTCGTGTTCCTCACTCGCCGGCAGGTGAGTCTGGGCCCGGCGGGTGAGCCTGGCCCCGGCCGCCCGCTGAGTGCCGGGCATGCCGACCTCGAACCCCTCAGCCCGGAGTGACGTCCTCGCCGGTGGCCGGTTGCGGGGCGCGCCGCCGCCGCTCCAGGTTCGGTTGGCCCTCGGCCGGCGCGACCGATTCCACTTCCTGGTCCTGGCCGGGCTGGGGGAGCCGCGGGACTCGGACCGGTCGGCCTTCCCGCTCCTCAACTCGCCGCGCCGCCCGCAGCGCGACCGACTCCGAATCGCGGTGCCGGCCGAGGTAGTAGAAGAAGAACGAGGCAACAACCGCGGCGACCGGAACGCCGAAGATAGCGCCGGGAATGCCCGCGATCTTGGAGCCGATCAAGACGGAGCCCAGGACCACCACGGGGTGGAGGCCGACGGCGTCGGCCATGAGCCGCGGCTGGATTATGTTCATCAACACGAACCAGCCGATGACCATGATGATCAGGACCGGAAGCGCGGCCTCAGGCTTGAAGATGACCGCCACCAGGACCGGCGGGGCCCAGGAAATGAAGGGCCCAAAGAAGGGGATTGCCTGAAGGATGCCCGACGATGTGGCAGTGACCGGCATGTACGGCAAGCCCAGGAGCATGCTCGCGCCCATCGAGATGATTGCGTAGATGACGCCCAATAGAGCCTGGCCGCGAAGGAAGCCGCCGAACGACCGCGAGACGCTGTGCTCGAGAAGCTGGGCCTCCTCCGTGTAGGCAGGCGGGACGAGTCGGAAGAGGAAGCGGGCGATTCGATCCCGGTCCACCGCCATGTACAACGACAGGAAGAAGACGAAGAGCAGGTTTCCGAATACTCCCAGGCTGGCGATGGCTATATCGCCGAGGGGTTGGAGGAGCTGATCGGCACCGTTCTTGAGGTTATCCAGAGCGCTGGTTGTCTGTTCGGCCAGATGGACCCGCCCCAGGCCGAGCGAGTCCAATCGATCCTGCCATGGCTGCAGGATGGTCTGCAGGTGCTCCGGCGTGGGCCAGTTGCCGACGAGGGTGCTGATCGAGTTGTACAGCTGCTGGGCGAGCGCCAGCAATCCCCCGACCAGTATCGCGATGAGAAGGCTGTAGACGATGATGACGGCCAGGGCTCTGGGCAGGCGCGGGAACAGGTGCAGCAAGCCATTGGCCACAGGGCTGAGGATGAACGCCAGCAACCAGGCCAGGAAGAAGACCATGATCACGTCGCTGAAGTAGGCAAGCAGACCCGCGACGAAATACATGACCACGAAGGCGACGGCGACGCTGCCCAGAATCAGCAGCGCGATCAGCCAGCGATGCTCGCGCGGGGTCAGCTGGCTCAGCGGAGTGTCGGGCTGCTCGGTCATCATCCCTCCTCGACGCTGGCTATCGTAACTATGGCTGCCGAAGTGATGGTACGCCTGGCCGCTAGCGCAGCCCCATGCGTTCTCGGACCTCGGCCATGGTGGCTTCGGCGATCGGCCGGATGCGCTCGGCGCCTTCATCGAGCGTGCGGCGGAGCCGCACCGGGTCGGCCATGAGTTCTGTGTAGGTCTCTCGTGCCTGCGCGTAGTGGGCGATGATCCGCTCGGCCAGCAGCTTCTTCGTGTCCACGCAGCCGGTGCGCGCGGTCCGCTCGCCGTCCCAGATTTCCTCGTAATCGTCGCCGAAGTGGCGGTGCATCTGGCAGACGTTGCAGACCTGCGGCCGCCCCGGGTCCGACCGCATGATGCGCTGAGTGTCCGTGACCATCGACATGACCTGCTTGCGAATCACGTCCGGCTCGGCCAGGACTTCGATGGTGTTGCCGATCGACTTGCTCATCTTCTTGACGCCGTCGGTGCCGAGGACGGTGGGCGCCTCGGTGTAGACCGCCTTTGGCTCAGGGAACGTCTCGCCGTATCGGGCGTTGAAGGCGCGGACGATCTCGCGGCTCAGCTCCAGGTGGGCGGCCTGGTCCCTGCCTACCGGCACCAGAGAGGCCTTGGGCAGGGCGATGTCGGCGGCCTGAAGAACGGGATAGGTCAGCAGGCCGTGGTTGACGTCGTCGGGCTGGTTGGCGCGCTTCTCCTTGTAGGTCGGAGTGCGCTGCAGCCAGCCGACCGGCGTCACGGTGTTGAACAGCCAGCACAGCTCCGTGACCTCGGGCCGATCCGACTGTACGAAGACCGTGCACCGCTGCGGGTCGAGGCCGAGGGCGATGAGGGCAGCGGCCATCTCGAGGACTTGACGCCGCAGCACCTCGGGGTCGTGGACGTGCGTCAGGGCGTGGTAGTCCACGATGCAGTAGATCGCCTCGTAGCGATCCTGCAGAGCCACGTAGTTGCGGATCGCGCCCAGGTCGTTGCCCAGGTGGGGCCGGCCGGTGGGCTGGATGCCGCTGTAGATGCGCGGCTTGGCGG
>Ga0182011_10000739_pt1 | contig 28538 bp, 29 predicted proteins | sample 711E1DmetaG_FD_120481 | JGI IMG/M metagenome (GOLD analysis project Ga0182011, IMG submission 120481) | Permafrost microbial communities from Stordalen Mire, Sweden - 711E1D metaG | ecosystem: Environmental > Terrestrial > Soil > Wetlands > Permafrost | place: Sweden: Stordalen | collected...
CAAACAAGGGGGTAGGTTTTCACTACACCCAATTTTCGAGCGCGCTTTATTGAAAGGCAAAGACTTCCTAACGAACTGCCCACGAAACAATTCAAAATGGGTTGCTCAATGACGAACTTCGGCCAGCGTGCTGGACCCCTACAAAAGCACGAGCCGCCAAGAGGCGAGTTCCCCGCTTCGCACGGGGCTCGTTCAGCGGGCGGACAGGATTAAGTTGGGGTCGAGGACGATTCCCAGGATGTGATTGGGCGCGAGGCCCAGATAAAGCGTGGCGAGCACCGTGACGATGACCACCATGGCGGCCGTGGGGCTCAGGCTGGCAGGCGCGTCGGCCGGCACGTTGCCCTTGTATTCGTGCATGTACATCACGATGATGACGCGCAGGTAGTAGTAGGCGCCGATGATGCTGTTGATGGCCATCAGGATGGCCAGCCAGATGAGCTTGGACTTGATGGCTGCGGTGAAGATGTACAGCTTGCCGAAGAACCCGGCGGTGATGGGCAATCCGAGCAGCGAAAGCAGGAACACGCTCAGCGCAGCCGCGGCAAAGGGCTGGCGCGTGCCGAGGCCCGCGAAATCATCGGTGTTGATGTAGCGTTCGCCCTGCCCGCCCAGATCGGAAACGATCGTGAAGGCGCCCACAGAGACCAGCGAATAACTCAACAGGTAGAAGAGCACGGCGGCATAGGCGGCGCCGGGGTCCAGCCCGGAATCGGCGTTCTTTGCCGTGGTGACCGCGGCCATCGCCACCAGGATGTACCCGGCGTGCGCGATGGAGCTATACGCCAGCAGCCGCTTGATGTTGGATTGCACCAGCGCGCCCAGGTTGCCGGCAAACATGGTCAGCGCCGCAAGAATCCAGAAGGCCCAGAACCAGAAGTCGGTGGCCGCGTGAACCGTAGCGAAGATGCGCAGCAGCAGCGCAAACGTGGCCGCTTTGGGGCCCGCGGAGAAAAGAGCCGTGACTGGAGTCGGCGCGCCTTCGTAAACGTCCGGCGTCCACACCTGGAAGGGCGCGGCGGCCACCTTGAAGCCCAGGCCGACAAGGATCAGCGACAGGCCCAAGCGGACCAGATTGCTCGATGGATCGGCGGTGGCCAGAACCCTGAGGTTCGTGGACCCGGTGGCACCATAAACCAGCGCAATGCCGTAGAGAAAAAACGCCGTCGCGAACGAGCCCAGAAGGAAATACTTCAGGGCGGATTCGCTGGATTTAATCGAATCGCGGCGGTACCCGGCGAGGATGTAGCTGGAGATCGACGACATCTCCAGGCCGATAAAGGCGGTCAGGAGTTCCTGCGCGGAGGTGAGCACACCCATTCCGGCGGTGGCAAAGAGGATGAGGGCGTAGAATTCCGCCGCGTCGAGATTCTCCCGCTCAAGATAGGAGTCCGACGCGAGAATCACCAGAAAGGCCACCAGGCCGATCAGCCAGTGAAAGAAGAGGCTGAAAATGTCGAACTGCACCAGGCCGCCGAAGCCTTCGCCGAAAGCCGCTTTGAAGGTGACCAGCGTTCCCGCCGCCGCGCCGAGCATGCTGATAAACGTGAGGGCTTGCCGGTTCTTGACGAATGGCTGCAGCAGCATCAGCAGCACACCCGCGCCGCACCAGGCGAGCTCCGGGAGAACGCGAAGAATGTCTTGTGCGCCTGGAGGTGTCATTTAGCGGGTTCCAGACCTTTCCGAAGAGGTTTGCGTCGCTGTGGAGGCTAGGATGCGCCCGGAGGAGCCGGCCTTTGCCGGATCCGGGCTGGCGGACGGCAGCGCCGCTTCCTGCGCAAACGAGCGGTTCATCTGTTCGAGGACGGTCTGGCAGGGAACGGCGAAGCGGCGCGTGAAAAAGGGCGAGCCGATGCCCATCCACAGCGTCACGACCGCCATCGTCGCCAGGATCCACTTCTCGCGCGTGTCCACGTCCGGCAGTTCGCGGTTTTTCTGGTGTGTCACGTCGCCGAAGAACACGCGCTGGTAGGACCACAATAGGTAGCACGCGGAGAGAATCACGCCCGTCGCGGCCCAGGCCGCCCACGTCCAGTGCACTTGATAGGTGCCGAGCAGAATGAGGTACTCGCCCACGAAGCCGTTCAACATCGGCAAGCCCATCGAAGACAGCACGACGAACAGGAAAAACGCCGCCAGCCGCGGCATGGGCGTGGACAAGCCGCCGTACTCGGCAATCTCAAAGGTGTGCCGCCGGTCGTACAGCATGCCCACCAGCAAGAACAGCGCGCCGGTGGAAACGCCGTGCGCCAGCATCTGGAAGACCGCGCCCTGCATGGAGATATTCTGGAACGCGAAGATGCCCAGAACGACGAAGCCGAGGTGGCTGACGGAAGAGTAGGCGACGAGTTTCTTCAGGTTGGGCTGCACCATCGCCACCAGCGCGCCATAGATGATTCCGATGATCGCCAGAACAGCAACATACGGCGCCGCGCGGTGCGACGCCTCTGGAAATAGCGGCAGGCAGAAGCGGATCATGCCGTAGGTGCCCATCTTCAGCAGCACGCCTGCGAGGATTACGGAGCCCGCCGTCGGCGCTTCCACGTGTGCATCCGGCAGCCAGGTGTGCAGAGGGAAGAGCGGCACCTTGATGGCAAAGGCCAGGAAAAACGCGAGGAAGAGGAGCATCTCCGTGCGCGTGGAGAGCGTAAGGACTCCATCGTGCAGCATCTGCTGGATGATCGGCAGGTCGAATGAGCCGGTGGCGTTGTAGAGCCAGATGATTCCCACGAGCATCAGGATCGAGCCAGCCATGGTGTACAACACAAACTTCATGGCGGCGTAAAGGCGGCGTTCGTGGCCCCAGATGCCGATCAGGAAGGCCATGGGGATCAGCATGATCTCCCAAAAGAGGAAGAAGAGGAACAGATCGAGCGAGAGGAAAACTCCGACCACGCCGACTTCCAGAAGCAACAACGTGAAGTGAAATTCCTTGATGCGGTGACGCACGCCGTGCCAGGAAGCGAGCACGCAGATCGGCGTGAGGAACGTAGTGAGGATGACCAGGAACATGCTGATGCCGTCCACGCCGAGGTGATAATTGATGGGCGGCGCGGAGATCCAATGGCCAAACTCGACCAGCGAGTAGCCATGGGCGTTAATGGGAACGGCGCGCAGCAGGAACATCGAAAAGATGAATTCGACCGCGGAGACGACAAAGGTCAGACGGCGAATCCAGAGAAGGTCGTCGCCGCGCAGCAAAAGAAGCGCGGCAGCCCCAAAAGCAGGGAAGAAGATCAGTACGGAAAGGAGATGGCCGCTGAGTTCCATTAGCGCACCCCTCCTGACGTCGCCACGAAGAAAGCCGGCCGCCACAACGGCCAGAAGATGATGGCGAGGATCACGATGGCGCCAATGATGACCCAGACGGCATAGCTGCGCACATTGCCGGATTGCGCGTGCCGCACGGTGTCGCCCACAGCCTCGGTGCCATGCGCAATCCCGTTGACGCTGCCGTCGATCATGCCCACGTCAACGACCTTCCAAAAGACGTTGCGCGATAGCCAGACGAGCGGTCCGACAATCGTGGCCTGGTACAGCTCATCCACGTAGTACTTGTTGTAGAGAATCTTGTGAAGCCCGGTGGATGTGCCGCGCACAACCTTGCTGGAGTACATGCGCCAGGCGACGATCAGGCCAATGCCTGCCGCAAGCACGGCAACAATGGACAGGGTCAACTCCAACGAATGCGCTGCCTCACCGCCTACGAGTTCGGCATTGCCAAAAACCGGCGAAAGGAATTCAGCGAAGTAGTTCGGGCCACCCCAGAGCGCGGGCGCGGCGAACCAGCCGCCAACCAGCGAAAGCAGCGCAAGAATCATCAGCGGCACGGTCATGCTGCCGGGCGATTCGTGGACGTGGACGTGGTGCTCGTCGTAGCGCTTTTCACCGCCGAACGTCAGCCAGACCAGCCGGAACATGTAGAACGAGGTCAAAATTGCCGCCAGCAGCCCAACGGCATAGAACGCCTTGCCGCTGTTTTCTGATTGATAGGCCGCGAAGAGAATGGCGTCCTTCGAGAAAAATCCGGCGAAGGGAATGAAACCCGTGATGGCGATGGTGCCGAAGAGCATGCACCAGAAGGTGACCTTGATCTTGGACGCGAGCCCGCCCATGTGCCACATGTCCTGCTCGCCGCCCATGGCGTGAATCACGCTCCCGGCGGCAAGGAAGAGCAGCGCTTTGAAGAAAGAGTGTGTCATCAGGTGGAAAATGCCTGCGCCAAATGCGCCGACGCCGCAGGCGAGAAACATGTAGCCCAACTGGCTGACGGTGGAATAGGCGAGCACTTTCTTGATGTCCGATTGCACCAGGCCGATAGTGGCCGCGAAGATCGCCGTTGCGCAGCCAACAATCGCGACGACGTACATCGCGCTGGGTGAGTGCGTGAAGAGAACGTGGGAGCGCGCCACCACGTAAACGCCCGCTGTGACCATCGTGGCTGCATGAATCAACGCGCTGACCGGCGTGGGGCCTTCCATCGCGTCGGGCAGCCAAACGTAGAGCGGAAGCTGCGCGGACTTACCCGTGGCGCCCATGAAGAGCAGCAAACAAGCGATGGTGAGAGTGCCGAACTGCCCCACCGTGTCCGGTTGCCACGTGGCGGCCTTGGCGAAGACGGTCTGGAAATCCAGCGAGCCGAATGCGCGGAAGAGCAGGAACATCCCCAGCATGAAGCCGAAATCTCCGATGCGGTTGACGATGAACGCTTTCTTGCCCGCATCCGCCGCGGACTTCTTCAGGAAGTAGAAACCGATGAGCAGGTAGCTGCACAGGCCCACGCCTTCCCAGCCGACAAATAGAAGCACGAAATTGGCGGCGAGAACGAGAATCAGCATGAAGAACATGAACAGATTCAGGTAGGAGAAGAAGCGGTAGTAGCCGCCTTCATGCGCCATGTAGCCCGTGGCGTAGATGTGGATCAGGAAGCCTACGCCGGTGACGACCAGCACCATCACGACGGTAAGCTGGTCTAACTGCAGATCGAATCCCGCGCGGAAATTCCCGGCGATGATCCAATCGAAGAACTCTTTGCGGAACGGTGCCTGACCGCCGGCCATGAATTCGCGCACCGCTTCCAACGCGCAGGCAAAGGAGAGGCCCGTGGAGCCTAGGGCCACCGCGTTCACGGTCTTGTTCGGCCACTTCGCGCCGAGCAGTCCATTGACGGCTGAGCCGAGCAGCGGCAGCAGCGGGATGATCCAGAGGTACTCGAGAATAGGCCGGAGATGTTCGTGTATGGGCATTAGAGTTTCAAGAGATCGACGCGCTCGACGTTCAGCGAATGCCGGTTACGCGCGGTCAGAATAACGATACCGAGGCCGACAGCCGCTTCCGCAGCCGCAACAACGATCACAAAGAGCACAAAGACTTCGCCGTCCGGCTTGCCCAGGGACTGGCTGAAGGCGACAAACGCCAGATTGACGGCGTTGAGCATCAGCTCGATGGCCATGAAGAGCGTGATGATGTTGCGCTTGAACACGAAGGCCACGATGCCAAGTCCGAAAAGGATGGCGCTGAGGATCAGGTAATAGTTCGTCGGCACCATGGTCAGTTCTCCCGCTGGGCGAGCACGATTGCGCCCAGGATCGCCACGAGGATCAGAAAAGAGGTCAGCTCGAAGGGGTAAACGAATTCGGTGAAGAGCAGCATGGAAAGCGTTTTTGTGGAGGTCAGCGCGCCACTCGGAGCCGGGGCAGGGAGGTAGCCGCCGGAGCGCGCGATGGCCGCAGCGATGAAGCCGGAAACGGCCAGCGCCAAAGGAATGCCCGCGTAGGTGGCCAGCCCGGAGAAATTTGTGCGCTCTTCCAGGCCGGCGTTTAGAAGCATGATCACGAAGACGAACAGCACCATGATCGCGCCGCCGTACACGATGATCTGCACGGCGGCAACAAATTCCGCGCCCATGAGCAGGTAGAGGCCCGCGAGCGCAACCATCACCACGATCAGCGACAGCGCGCTGTAAATCGGGTGCCGCTGCAAAATCAGGCTCACCGCTCCAAAAATGGCGAGGGCGGCAAGCACGAAGAAGATGATCAAGGGCGCAGTCATCAGTGCTTTCCCCAAATTAGAATGGCGGCGGCGGTCAGAACCACATTCGCAATGGACACGGGGAGCAGGAACTTCCAACCGAAACTCATCAACTGGTCATAGCGGAAGCGCGGGAGCGTGCCGCGCATCCAGATATAGACAAACAGGAACACAAAAACTTTGGCGAAGAACCAGAACGGCCCCTGGATGTATCCATTGATTGCGGGATAGGCCAGCAACGCGCCGCCGAGGGCGAGCAGCGCGGTGCCGACGCCGGGGAGCAGCAAGCGGCCGAAAATTGTTTCGTAACGGATGCCGTCGTAGAGCACCCAAAGACCGAAGGGAATCAAGAGCACCGACGGCAGAAATTGCGTGAATGTCCAGGAAACAGGGAAGGGAGAGAGCCAGCCGCCAAAGAACAGAATCGTACACAGGCAGGAAACCGTGATCATGCTGGTGTATTCGGCGATGAAGAACATGGCGAATTTCATGCTTGCGTACTCGGTGTGGAACCCGGCTACGAGTTCGGATTCCGCTTCAGGCAGGTCGAAAGGCACGCGATTTGTCTCCGCGATAGCCGCGGTGAAGAAACAAAGGAAGCCAATGATCTGCGGGAAGATGTTCCAGCTCACAAGGCCCTTACCGGATTGCGCTTGCTGCTCGACAATACTGCGGAGACTGAAGTCCCCGGCGAGAAGCAGCACACCAACAACGGAAAGCGTCAGCGTCAGTTCATAGCTGATCATCTGCGCCGAGCTGCGCAACCCGCCCAGCAACGAATACTTGTTGTTGGAGGCCCACCCGGCCAGCGCCACGCCATAAACGGCCAGGGCCGTAATCGCGAATAGCACCAGCAAGCTGATGTTCACGTCCGCGATGCCCAGGTGTGTTTCGTAGCCCCAGATGGTGAAGCGCTGCGGGCCGAAGGGGATCACCGCCAGCGACGTCAGCGCCAGCATCAGAGTGAGAAAAGGCGCGAGGAAATAGGCGATCTTGTCCACGCCCGCCGGCATGGGGTCTTCCTTGAAAATAAACTTCACTCCGTCGGCGAGCGGCTGCAGCAGGCCGTGCGGGCCGACGCGGTAGGGTCCCCAGCGCGACTGGATGTGTGCGATGACCTTGCGCTCAAGCCAGGTTAGATAGGCGTCCACGGTGAGCACCAGGAGCACGAGAATCGCGATCTTGATGATCGGCACGATGAGGAACGCGTAGTGGGTCAGGAATTCGTTCACGGCTTGGCTTCCGCCTCCGGGAGGGATTGCATCATGGTGCAGAAGCGGCCAAGGGAGCCGCTGGTGAAAAGGTTGTCGTTCGCGGAGCGAATCAGTTGAACGGGGACGTTGTAAGGCTCATGGCCATTCCTGGAGAACTGGATCTTCGTGGGCTCGGCGCCGCCGGTCAGCAGGCCCGCCGGATGCACGTTGTAGCCGGGCACGGCCTTGCGGATTTCCTCGAAGACCGCGGCCGGCGTCTTGTAATGGAAAGCCTTGCCCAGGCCCAGCTTCTCAAGCTGGTGCGACAGGATGCGGAGCAAATCGAAGTCCGAGCGCGTGCCCATGACTTCACCCGCCTTGTGCAGCAACTGGATTTGGCCGGACGTGTTCGTTACGCTGCCGTCCTTTTCGTAGGCGGAAGCAGCGGGGAAAACGATGTCGGCCTGCTTGGCGGTCTCGGTGAGGAACATTTCATGGACGATCAGCAACTGCAATTTGCCGCGCCCAAAGCCAAGCGTGCCGAAATGCGCGAGCGGATTGGCGCCGACAACGTAGAGGGCCTTGAGTGTTCCAGACTGCGCCGCTTCCACCATTTGCGGCGCCGTGAGTCCTGGCTTGGCGGACAGCTTGGCGTCCCACAGATTTTCGAGCGCCTCCGCGACCGTCTTGTTGTCGAGGTACGCGTATCCCGGCAAGCGATCCGGCAGCACGCCCATATCGGCTGCTCCGCGCGAGTTGGCGTAATCGCCCAGGGCCATGTAGCGCGTTGTGCCCGGAAGTTTGGAGCCGAAAGCGACAAGATGGCCGATGGTAGCGCCAGCGAGTTCCGAGCCGAAAACAAGCGCCACATCCTGTTCGGCCTCGAGCGCGGCGCGAAGAGCGGTGAGTTGTTCGGTCAATTCATGTGGCAACTCGCCTTCACCCGTGGCCAGCCAGCGCACGGCAGCGGCCTCCTGGCCGGTGGGCACCTGGACGGATTGTGTCGCCTTGCGAGCCAGCTTGATCTCGCGAGAATTCAGCAGGAATAACTTCGTATCGTGATGCCGGATGCCCGCGCGAATCTGCCAGCCGACGAGCGGGTTCTGATTCGTCGGGTCGTTGCCGATCAACAGAACCGCTTTGGATTGGTAGAGCTGCTCCATCGTGAGCGAAGAATCTGCGGCGCGATCCCCAAGCGCGGTGACGAGTCCGGCGTAATCCGCGGTGCGATGGTGATCAATATTGTTGGTGCCAAAGGTCGCGCGCGCCATCCGCTGGAGCAGGTAATTTTCCTCGTTCGAGGTGCGGTTGGAGCCGATGAAGCCGACGGATTCGGGGCCGTAGGCGGCGTGTAGCTCGTTCAGTTGCTTGGCAGCGGCTTGCGCAGCCTCTTCCCAGGAAACGGGATAGAGCTTTTCGCCCTTGCGCAGGAGCGGCTGCTTGATGCGCTCCGGATGCTTGGTGAAATCAAAGCCGAAACGCCCCTTGACGCAGAGAAAATCGTTGTTGATGCCGGAAAGGTCGCGATTGTTGGCGCGGAGAATTTCGTGGTTGCGGACGCTGAGGGTGGTCTTGCAGCCATTGGAGCAATGCGTGCAGATGGTGGAAACATACTGCATTTCCCACGGCCTGGTTTTGTAGCGGTACGTTCCGCTGGTCAGCGCGCCGACGGGGCAGATGTCAATGCACATGCCGCACTCTTCGCAATCGAGGTGATCGCCGCCATTGGGAATGATGATGGAGTTGGCGCCGCGCATGCCCACGCCCAGGGCTTTCACATCCATGCCTTCATCGCACACGCGCACGCAGCGGAAACACAGGATGCAGCGGGGCGCATCGTAATAGACGAGGTCGGACCACTTCTCCTCGGGACGATGGATCTTTTCCTCGACGAAGCGGCTGGAATCCGCGCCGTAGCGGAAGACCATATCCTGCAGCTCGCACTCGCCGCCCTTGTCGCAGACCGGGCAATCCAGGGGGTGATTGGTCAGCAGAAATTCCAGCATGTACTTGCGCGCATTGCGCACCTGATCGGTGTTGGTGCGGACGACCATGCCTTCCGAAGCCACCAGCGTGCACGCGGTCTGCAGCTTGGGCATTTTCTCCACTTCCACAAGACACATGCGGCAGGCCGCCTGCAGGGACAACCCAGGGTAGTAGCAGAACGATGGTACTTCAATCCCGAGCCGGCGCGTCGCTTCGATCACCAGCGTGCCCTGGGGCACCTGGACATCGCGGCCGTTAATCTTCAGATTGATGAGCTTCGTTTCGGCCATGGGTCCCTAGCGCGATCCGACGAGCGCTTCAGCGGATTTGTACGCACACCTGCCATGCAGGTGGTCTTCAAATTCACTGCGGAATTTCGTCACGATGCTGATGGTCGGCATAGCCGCGGCATCGCCTAACGGGCAGAAGGTGCGCCCGAGCATGTTTTTCGCGAGCTCGCCGACCATGTCAATGTCTTCCGGCCGCCCAAATCCCGCGTGGAAACGCTCCAGCATCTTGCGCAGCCAGGAGGTGCCTTCGCGGCAGGGAATGCACCAGCCGCAGGATTCATGCGCGTAGAAGTGCATGACGCGGCGGGCCATGTCCACCATGCAGGTGTCTTCATCCATGACTACCATGCCGCCGGAGCCAAGCATCGAGCCGGCCTTGGCCAGCGAATCGTAGTCCATCGGGATATCGATCTCGTCGGCCTTCAGGAAGGGGCAAGAACTCCCGCCCGGGATCACGGCTTTGAGCTTCTTTCCGCCACGTATGCCGCCGGCCACTTCATAGATGAACTTCTTCATGTTCATTCCCAGCGGAATTTCGTAGATGCCGGGTTTATTGACGTGCCCGGAAACGCACAGCAGGCGTGTGCCGCCATTCTTCGGCGTGCCGCGGTTGGCATAGGCTTCGCCGCCCTCCAGGATGATCGCGGGCACGGAACTCAGCGATTCCACGTTGTTGATGATTGTGGGGCAGCCATAGAGGCCCACAATGGCGGGGAAGGGAGGCTTGATGCGGGGATAGCCGCGCTTGCCCTCCAGCGATTCCATCAGCGCCGATTCTTCGCCGCACTCATAGGCGCCCGCGCCCGTGTGAATCAGGAGATCGAAGTCGAAGCCGGAGCCAAGAATGTTGTTCCCAAGATAGCCGCGCGCGTAGGCTTCGGCGATGGCGGCATCCACAATGTCCAAAACGTAGCGGTACTCGCCGCGAATGTAGATGAACCCGCGATGCGCGTCGATAGCGCGCCCGGCAATGATGATCCCCTCGATCAGTTGGTGGGGATCCATTTCCATCAGCGGGCGGTCCTTGCAACTGCCCGGCTCGGACTCATCGGCGTTGCAAATCACGTATTTCGGCTTCGGCGAATCCTTTGGCACGAAGGACCACTTCATCCCGGTGGGGAAGCCCGCGCCGCCGCGCCCGCGCAAACTGGATTTCTTGACTTCATCAATGATGGACTCGGGCGTCATCTGCTTCAGCGCCTTTTCGAGCGCCTGGTAGCCGCCGTTCTGGAGATACACATCAATCTTGTGGGAGTCCTTAATGCCCCAGCGCTTGCTGATGAGAGGGATTTCCAGGGCGTTGCGCTCGCGCAGGGCGCCGGTGATGACCGGCACAGGGGCGGAGCGATTGCCGTTGTCGAGATCCTCGATAATGCGGTCGAACTTCAGCGGCGTGAGGTTCTCGTAGTAATCGTAATTCACCTGCATGGCCGGTGCGCCGGTGCAGGCGCCGATGCACTCGACCTCTTCCAGCGAGAAGACGCCGTCCTGAGTGGTTTCCTTGTGGCCGATTTCCAGGCGCTTCTTGGCGTGCTGCAGGAGTTGCGCGCCGCCACGCAGCATGCAGGCCACATTGGTGCAGACCTGCACGTGATGCTTGCCGATAGGCTTGCGGTGCAGCATCGAGTAGTAGGCCAGCGTTTCTTCCACCTCGACGGGGCGCAAATCAAGCCGGCTGGCGAGCTCGTTCACCATGTCGTCGCTGATGTAGCCGTACTCATCCTGCGCGTACATCATCATGGGGACGAGCGCGCTGCGCTTCACGGGGTAGTGGTTCTGCAGAAGCTCGAATTTCGCGGCGAGTTTTGGAGAGAGTTCCATGATTACCTGTCCACTTCCCCAAGAACGATATCAATGGTGCCGATGCAGGCCACGGTATCGGCAATCAATTGGCCCTTTACCATGAGCGGCAGGGCCTGGAGATTGATGAAGGACGGCGAACGAAAATGGACGCGCAGAGGTTTTGGCGAGCCGTCGCTGGCGACGAAACACCCCAGCTCGCCGCGGGGCGACTCGACGGCCACAAACGCTTCGCCGGGGGCCGGGGAAAAGCCTTCCGTGAAAATCTTAAAATGGTAGATAAGCGCTTCCATTTCCGTCTTCATCTTTTCGCGATCCGGCGGCACAATCCCCGGCGCATCCGCTTTGATGGGGCCTTGATCGGTGATCTTGTCCATCGCCTGCTTGACGATTTTCAGGCTTTCGCGGATTTCCGCCACGCGCACCAGGTACCGCGCGTAACAGTCGGATTCCGTCCGCGTGGGCACCTTGAAATCGAATTCCTCATATGAGGAATACGGGAAAAGCTTGCGGTTGTCGTAAGCCACGCCCGCGGCGCGCAGCCCGGGTCCCGTTGTGCTCATGGCGATCAGATCATCCGGCGAAAGGTAGCCGACGCCCTGCAAGCGGCCCTTCCAGATACGGTTCTTGGTGAGCAGTGCTTCGTATTCATCCACCCGCGCCGGCATCATTTCCAGGAAACGCTTTACGGGGCCGCGCCAGCCCGCCGGCGGCTCCAGCGCCAGCCCGCCAATGCGGATGTAGCTGGTCATCATGCGCTGACCGGAGAAATGCTCGAAAATATTCAGAATCTCCTCGCGTTCCCGGAAACAATAGAGCAGCACGGACATGGCGCCCATATCGATGGCGTGCGTCCCGAGCCACACCAGGTGCGAAGAGATGCGTTGTAACTCGACCAGCATCACGCGAACATATTGCGCGCGCTTGGGCACTTCCAATCCCAGAAGCTTTTCCACCGCCAGGCAGTACACCAGGTTGTTGCCAAGGGGATTGAGATAATCCATGCGGTCCGTGAGGGTGATGGCCTGGGAGTAGGTTTTGTCCTCGCAGCTTTTCTCGATACCGGTGTGCAGATAGCCGATGTCCGGCACCGCGCTGACCACGTTTTCGCCATCCAGCTCCAGGAGCACGCGCAGCACGCCGTGCGTGGACGGGTGCTGCGGTCCCATGTTGAGGACCATCGTCTTTGTGGCGCCAACTGCTGTTTCGACCGTAGTCATGGGATCCCAGTCCGCTGAGCGGAAACTAGCGTTTGCCCTCCGTCGGAAAATCACGGCGAAGAGGAAAACCTTCAAAGCCATCGGGCAGGAGGATGCGGCGCAGGTCCGTATGGCCGGTAAATTGGATGCCAAAGAGGTCAAAAATCTCGCGTTCCAGCCAGTTGGCGCCGGGCCAGACGGGTTCCAGCGAATCCAACACGGGATGCTGGGCGCTTACGCTGGTGCGCAGGCGGATACGGTCGCGCCGCGAAATGGAAACCAGATGATAGTGCAGCTCGAAGCGGGGCTCGATGGGGTAGCGGTCGAGGCAGGTGGCGTCGCTCAACAGATTGAACAGCAGAGCGGGGTCCTCTTTGCATTTCTGAGCCGTGGCGCGCAGCAACTCCTTCGGGACGACGATGGTCGTCTCCCCGCAGTACTCGAGCACCTGCGATACCGCCTGCGCGTTCCAGGAACGAAGGTGTTCGACAACAACATGAGCGCCTGTGTTGGCGAGCTGCGTCACTTGAACAAGGTCCTTAAGGGCTTGTGCTGGCGTCACTTCCGCGATTTATGCCAGTCGAGTGCGCCCTTCTTCCAGAGATAGATGTATCCGACCAACAGAATGGCGATATAGAACATCATTTCCACGAAGCCGAACCACTTGGTTGCTGCGTCGCGAGCCAAATCCTTGAAAATATACGCCCAGGGATAGAGAAATATGGCCTCAACGTCGAACAGGATGAAGACCATCGCTACCAGATAGAACTTCACGGAGAACGGTTCGCGGGCATCCCCCGTGGGGGTTACGCCACATTCATACGGCTGCAGCTTGGCCTTGTTTGGGCGGCGCCATCCGATCAACGTGGAAATGGCCAGCAGGGCCCCCGCCAGTACCATAGCGACAAGCAGGTGTATTAGAAGGGGAACGTATGCATGAAGGCCGGAGGAGGTCATGGTCAAAGCGTTATAATAGCGATTGAGACGCCGCCGGGTCAAATTGTTCTGATCCCCCTCCGGACGGCCGCGCGGACGAAACTGGCGGGCAACCCCCGCGGGAGCCATCGCGGATTATGGTCTTTGGTCACAATACCAACATCACGTTGGGAGACGTGACGTACCACGTCCAGACCGAGAACCGTGGCGAATTCCTCGCCTTGATTGACACCACGGTCTACTTTCGCGGATGCGTGCTGCACCGCCGCACGAATAATTATTACGACCTGCTGCCTCTCAATGAAGATCGCGAGCAGGCCCTGAAATTGCGTCTGGATGAGCAGCACCGCACCGTCCTGGAAGAAATGCGCAATGGAACGCTGCAACTGGCCCTGCCGCCGGCTGCGCTGGCTCAGGCTGATGTGCCGCTACCTCCGCAAGAACCAGCGCAGGAACCAAGCGCGAATCAGGCGCAAGCTTCGGAGGAGGAAGCGCCGGCTGCGGTGGCTGCCGAAACACCTGCTAGTGTGCGCGAGCCGCGGAAATTCCTGCTGGAGTTGCTCAATGCGAAGTCCTGGCTTTCGGGCAAGCATGCCCGTTTGCAGGTGGCCGTGAAAGAAGAGGATGGAAGCCCCGTAGCTGGCGCGCGCGTCACTGTGGAGCTAGAAGGTGCCGGCGAGCACGGGCTCCACGACAGCGTGACAGGAGAAGAGGGAACCACCGAGGTGCAGTTTGAAATGCCCCGGATCACGGGTGGCGAACCAGCGCTCGTGCTGCGCGCGGAAACTCCGTATGGAAGCGGGCAGTTACGTTTTGCTTTGCGCGCCAAGTCGAAAATGCCCGTGGTTTGAGTGCGAGCCTGATCAAGCTTCCCGCCCGCCGTTCCACCCCTTACAAAAACAACCACAAGCGGCTTATGGTTATCGCTCCGCGAGGTACTTTTTCCACGGCCGCCAGTAATACTTCGGCCATCCTTCGCGCACACCCTTCTGATCGTAAGCGGGGACGCCCACGTGGACGAGGTCGACCTGCGCGCCGCCCGCAACGCGGCTGAAAGTCAGAATAAGGACTGACCAGTCATCCTTCTTCCAATGATGCGCCCGCCAAAGCTGCACCAACCGCTTGCCCCGCATAATCAGAAGATTTTTGCCCTCCAACTGGCCGGCAAAAGCAGTGAATTTTCCACCGGCCTTCTTGCTGATTTTGGCGGGCGCGCCCGTTGACTCCGTGTGCTTGCGGGAATCCAGATACATGCTGAAGAGTGTCTGGGGAGAGGTGCGAAAGCGCACGCTCTGTTGAATGGCAGGCGTCATGCAACCTCACTTGCCCCGAAAGGTTTGGCTCAGAGACCCTCGAGGAGGTGGCCCATCTTGCGCTTTTTGGTTTGCAAATACTTGCGCGAAATCCTGGAGATGCACGGCTGGCAGGGCACGAGTTCCACCACGCGCACACCCGCCGATTCCAGTTGGCGCACCTTGTCGGGGTTGTTGGAGAGGAGCCGGATTCGTGTGGCGCCCAGCTTCCTGAGAATCTGCGCAGGGAAGTCGTACTCGCGGACATCCGCCGCAAATCCCAGCGAGACGTTGGCCTCGACGGTATCCATCCCCCCATCCTGCAACTGGTAAGCCCGCAGTTTGTTCATCAACCCGATGCCCCGGCCCTCTTGCGGCAGGTACAGCAGGATTCCCGAGGAGGCCTGGCCGATCTTTTTCAGCGAAAGCTCCAGTTGAGCCCGGCAATCGCACCGCTGCGAACTGAGCACATCGCCCGTCAGGCACTGCGAGTGCACGCGCACCAGCGGGGCAGTTCGCCCGCGCGGGTTGCCGCGAACCAGCGCCACGGCTTCTTCCTGCGGCCCGCGGCCGGTGAATCCATAAATGGTGAAGCGGCCGAAGCGCGTCGGCAGATCGGCGTGCGCCACCAGCCGTGGAGATTTCCTAGCGATTCGCTTGCTCTTCTTGGTGGACGATTTTGTAGCCATAGCAATGCTCCAGTATAACAGGGAGCCGCGCCCCCTCTGCGCGAGTCTCCGTTGTCCCCGGCAACTCCTTTACAGTAGAGTGGCAATTGGCTAGCGTAGGCCCAAGGCTTCGGGCGAGCGATGGACACGATCCCCCCAATCCGCGAACTTCTCTTTACCCTGTTATTGAAGGTAGGCGTGGCCTCTTCAATCGCCGCGTTGCTGGCAAGGTGGAATACCTTCCGCCGCGTCCTCTTCACCGAACAACGCGATTCCGACCAGAAACTGAAGCTGATGCTGTTTATGACGCCGCCGCTGATCGTGGGCGTGACGCTTCGGCTGGCCTTCCCGGCCTACCGTTTCGCCGATCTTTCTCTCGAAGGCGCATTCCTGATGGGACTCCTTGGCGGCCGCGTGGTCGGTCCCATCGGCGGCGCCATTATCACTATTCCCGCCCTGATGGGCCACGAATGGCTGGCCATGCCGGCGGCTTCCGCGGCGGGCTTGCTCGGCGGACTGATTCGCCAGCTCATCCCAGACAAAGAGGACTTGTGGAGCTTCGGGCCGTTCACCTTCCTGAACATTCCGAAAGCCATCATGCGCATGGCGCGCGATGCCGAAATCATGTGGGAGATGTTGCCGCTGCTGACCTGCGTGGGTCTGGAACTCGGCCGCGTGGCGCTGGTGATGGCCACAAAACCCAAGTGGCTCTTTGCCATCGATCCGCACTGGAACTGGGTGCTGTGCGTCGTGGTGTTGGGCACGCTGATGAGCGTGGCGGCGCCCCTCAAAATCTGGAACAACACCCGCATCGAGATGAACCTGGAGCGCCACCAGCAACTCCTGCTGCGCGCAAGGATGGATGCTCTCTCCAGCCAGATCAATCCGCATTTTCTTTTCAATACGCTCAACACGGTCTTCGCACTGATCCGCATTGACCCGGACAGCGCCCGCGGCGTGGTCCTGAAGCTGAGCAACATTCTTCGGCGGCTGCTGCGCAAGCACGAAACCTTCGTGCCGCTCCGCGAGGAACTCTCTTTCATTGACGATTATCTGGACATCGAAGTGGCGCGCTTTGGCCGCGACAACCTCGATATCGTGAAGGAGATCGGCGCCGAGACCCTGGAGATCTTCATTCCCAGCATGCTGCTGCAGCCGGTCGTGGAGAACAGCCTCAAGCATGGGCTGGCGCCTAAGGTCGAGGGCGGCAAGATCCATTTGCGCACCTCCAACCGCGACGGGCGTCTGCTCATCGAAATCCAAGACAACGGCGTCGGCATTTCTGAAGAAAAGATGCCCCATGTCTATGTCGAGGGCATTGGATTGAGCAACGTCCGCGAACGGCTTCACGTGCTCTATGGTGACGACTTCCGCCTGGACATCGAAAGCCACGAGGGGCAGGGAACGATCATCCGCATTGACGTGCCCGAGCTTGTGCCGGTCATCCCCGAAGTGAGCGTAATTTAGCCGGGAAGCCCCCAAAAGGAGCGGCGAAAAAAGGGCTTGACAGGCTCCTGTCCGTACAGTATATTCTGTTTATACTGAAATGAGCGACACTACTAAAACTCCTCTCACTCCCGTAGCTCAGAAATTCATCCTCCACTGGGGCGAAATGGGCACCAAGTGGGGCATCAACCGCACCGTCGCCCAGGTGCATGCCTTGCTCTTCCTCTCGCCGCACCCGGTCCCCGCGGACGAAATTTCCATCACACTTTCCGTGGCCCGCTCGAACGTCAGCACCAGCCTGCGCGAATTGCAGGGTTGGGGCATCGTGCGCTTGGTGCACGTCTTGGGCGACCGCCGCGACCACTTTGAGACCACCAAGGATGTCTGGGAGATATTCCGAACCGTCTCCGAAGAGCGCAAGCGCCGCGAAATCGACCCGACTCTCCGCGTGCTGGCGGAGTGCGTCCAGGAGTTGAAGAGTGGCGCGCAGGGCGAAGCCTACACGCGCGAGCGGCTGGAAAGCATGCTGGATTTTCTTACCATCATGACCGGACTGTTCGAGGAGATTCTGCGGATGCCGGTGGGCGCGCTGAAGGGTGTCGGCAAGCTGCGCGGCAAGGTCATTACGCTGCTCGGAAGCGAGAAGAAAAAGGCCGGTTGAGCGAGTGATTCGTCGCTTGTGGGGGCAGATCGGTAGATGGACGAAAACATGATTTCGCTGGCGAGCGAATGCACGGACGGCAAAGGGCGGCATGCCAAAGGCTGGCTGTTTTTTGATGCCGAGTGCGGATTCTGCACCCGCCTGGCCCGTTGGCTGGAGCCCATTTTGGCGCGGCGTGGCTTTGCGGTTGCGCCGCTGCAGGACCCCCGAGTCGGCGCTCTGCTCGGAATGCCGCGCCAGGAATTATTGCGCGAGTTGCGTTTTTTGCATTCGGATGGCCGGCACTGCGGTGGCGCGGACGCGGCAATCGCCATCGCGCGCGAAATCTGGTGGGCGCGTCCGCTAGTCTGGCTGGCTAGAATCCCGGGTATTATGCCGCTCCTGCACGCGGGCTATCGCTGGGTAGCCTCGCATCACGACTGCGTTGCCGCAACTGGCCCACAAATCGAGGGTCACTGGACCTGAGCTTTCGAGCTGCCACGCATCCCTCCTGGGCGATGTCATCGTGCACAGCATCCATCGCCGAGTCTTTGTTCACGTCAAGGTGTTGTCGGAAGAGGATGCGCGTTTACACCCGGGCCGCGAGCGCACCTGCCAGGACCTGTTCGTAGTAGCGCTCGTACATGGGGATGACGTCGTTCGCGCAGTAGTTCTTTCTCGCGTGGATGCGCGCGAGTCGTCCCATCTCCCGGCCGCGGTCGGCGCGCGAAAGCAACTCAATCGCATAGCGCCCCGCCTGTTGCACATCGCCGGGTTCCACCAGGTAGCCATCCACACCGTGCTCAATCACTTCCGGAATGCCGCCGGCATTGGTGGCAATCACGGGCACCTCGCACGCCATCGCTTCCAACGCGGCCAGGCCGAAGGACTCCAGTTTCGACGGCAACAGGAACAAGTCCGCCTGGCCCAGCTTTTCCCGGACACCATTTTGCTGCCCCAGAAAGAGGACATCCTTTTCCACGCCGCGGGTGCGCGCAAGTTCCTCGGCCGGGACGCGGTCCGGGCCATCGCCGATCATGACGAGTTTGGCGGGCATCTTTTCACGCACAAGAGCGAAAATCTCAATGGCGTCGAGGATGCGTTTCAGAGGGCGGAAATTCGAGAGGTGCATGAGGATGGGTTCGCCATCGGGGGCCCACTCCGCGCGCAGTTGCGGATTAGGATGGCGGCAATACAGGTCACAATTCACGAAATTGGGAATGACCTCGATGGGGCGCTTGATGCCGAATTCCTCCACCGTGCGCCGGCAGAGATAATGCGAAATGGAGGTGACGCCATCGCTCTGTTCGATGGAATAGCGGGTGATGGGCAGAAAACTGGGATTGTTTCCCACCAGGGTAATGTCCGTGCCGTGCAGCGTGGTGATGAACGGCAGGCGCCGCGGCGCGGCCATTTGCCGGGCCAGCAGGCCGCTGACGGAGTGGGGGATAGCGTAATGGACGTGGAGGATGTCCAGGGATTCCGCTTCAAAAACTTCCAGCATCTTCACGGCGAGGGAAAGCGTGTACGGGGAATGGTCAAAGAGGGGATAGGAGACGACGGCCGCCTGATGGAAATGGATGCGCGGGTCGTTTGGGTTCATGCGGATGGGCGGAGCGTAGGTGATGAAATGGACGTCGTGCCCGCAGGCCGCCAGTTCTTGACCCAGTTCGGTGGCGACGACACCCGAGCCGCCGTAGGTGGGATAGCAGGTAATTCCGATACGCATAGAAGGCCTCAATCGAAAGATCGCGCGGCAACCGAAACGGACTAGCTTGCTTGCGGGGTAGCAAGCCCAGATACTAGAGACGCGCGGACCGCGGGCGGAAGTGCCTGCCAGCGGAATAGTACACTGGTTAGACGCAAGAGCGGGGGAGAACGTGACACGTTTGACGGGCAAGGTGGCGGTGGTCACCGGGGGAGACACGGGAATCGGCCGTGTTTCTCGCGTCCGAGGAGTCTTCCTGGATGACCGGAACAGCGATACCCTTGGACGACGGGCTCTCGGCGTACTGAAAGGGCAGAGGCAGAAATGTCACGCAAACTGAGCAGGGAAGAGAAAAAGGTTACCAAACTGGTCCGCCGCCGCATGCGCGAGAGCAAAGCCACGGAGCTCCTGGGATTCGACGTGGAGAGCGTTCACGACGGCCGCGCGATTTTCCGGCTCGACGTGCGGCCGAAGCACAAGCAGATCCACGGCGTCGTCCACGGTGGAATCCTCGCTGCTTTGGCGGATACTGCCGCGGCGATTGCGGCGTACACGGTAATCCCGCGCGGAACGGAACTCGCCACTCTGGAGTTGAATATCAATTACTTGGAACCGGTGCCGGGTGGAAGAGTGAAAGCGGACGCACGGGTATTGCGGTCGGGCAGGAACTTCGTCGTTACGGAATGTGAAATCTTCAATGAAACAGGGTCGCTGGCGGCAAAGGCGCTGCTCACTTTTTCGGCCGCTTCGGGGCACAGCCTGAAGAAATAGCGTTTACTCTTCGCCACCCTGCGAGGATTCCTCGCCGTCCTTATAAACATACTTAATGAAGCGCTTGAATAACATCAGATTCGGCGCTCCCTCGCGGGTCAGTTTGATGCAGTCGCGGTCATACCATTCGATGAAGCCGTGAAGCTCTTCACCTGAATCGAGAACCACGATCATGGGCGTGCGGCTCTGCATTTGCTTAACCCAGTAGAAGTTCTCGGCGTGCGTGAGCTCAGGAGGCGCCGGTTTCTTGCTGGGCAGGGGCCCGTTGTGCTGGGGGCGCGAGATGGACGGTTCCCTGGAGTCCGCGAAGCTGGGACGAAACAAGCGGCGATTCACCATGGCTGCTCCTTGGAAGGAAGAGGGTATTTCAATATATAAGATGCAAAGCCAGCCACTCTGGTTTCGTTCATTATCTCTTTTTTAGGCGGCACCCGAACATCTATTTTTCTAGCTTCGGGCTGGGGAGTCGGTCGCGGCGGGCGGGGCCAGAGAGGCGGCCAAGGCGTCCAAACCAAGCTGGCGATTCAGATTACGGCGCGCTCCGGCGGCAAGCTCGTCCAGCCCGGCGATCGCGCGCGTGACCCACGAAGAAGACACATTCCGCGCCAGTGCGTCTAACTCTTTGGCAAGGTGTGGGTTCCGCAGCAAAGGAGATTTCACGCCGGAGGTGAGTTCCAGAAGGTCGCATAAGAGACCGTAAAACACGCCGGAGAGTTCTTCAAAGGAGGACTCGCGATCCTTCGCCAGCGCATTGGTGTCCGCGAAGAGCTGCGCGTAACCTTGTCCTCGCGCGGCGCGCTCCAAAACGCGCAACGCGATCTTGCGCTTCTCCGCCGCCTCTTCCACATTCATTTCCAGAGCCAAGCCCGGACTTCCTTCGGAAAGTTGTGCCGCCAGTCTTACTTGCGATGGGCTGCGTTCACTGTGCGCTTTCAGGATACTTTCTACTTCCGGTTGCGGCAGCGGCGCAAAATGAAACTGCATGCAGCGCGAAACGATCGTCGGTAGCAGGTTGAACGGCGAAGTCGCCGTCAGGATCAGCGTCGCCGTACCGGGCGGCTCCTCCAGAATCTTCAGGAAAACGCTGGCCACGTCCCAGCGCATGGTTTCCGCGGAGTCCAGTATGAAGACACGGCGGCGACCCATCGGCTGAAAATACGCGGCTCGCTGCACAGCGCGCAGTTGCCCGATGCGCAGCACCGGCCGGGCCACGGGGCTTTTCAGGCGAACCGGATCGGGCACCAGCGCCCAGACGTCCGGGTGTGTCTGCAAAATTAAGGGGATGCGCTCAACGGTCGCCGCGTCCGCGCTTTCGCCGCGCTCTGCCAGGCCTTGCTCGATCAGTTTCTGTGGCTCGGCGAGCAGCGCAATGCGCTGGCAGGTGGCGCACTCGCCGCAGAAATCGTCGGTAAGCCGCTCGCAATTGGCTGCCTGGGCGAACATGCGCGCCAGCGTGTACTTGCCTACGCCGCGCGGGCCGGTGAAGAGCAGCGCGTGCGGCACCCGTCCGGAACGAAATGCTCCGCGCAGCGCCGCCACGATCTTCTCATTGCCCAGAAAATCGGGAAAACCCATGGTTCAGCCTTTGCCGAGGTTGACGAGGAGTGGTCTAACCGCCTGCATCGTCTCCGCCGCAATGTCTTCGGGAAGTCTCACGCAATTATTTTGCGCATCGAAGCACTGAATCGTGGCCCAGGGGCGGCTACGGGAGAGCATATCGTACATCTCCGCGGCGTCTTCCAGGTGGCGCAGATTTTGCTCCAGCAGATCATGCTTCGCGCTGGTATAAGCGCGCCCAGACTTGCGCGCCACGAGTTGCTGCGCCTGCGAGGGCGGTATGCGCATATAAAGGATGAGATTTTCGCGCGGCAGCCCGTAAATCGTGTATTCCAGATGCTCGATCCAGCGCAAAAACTCCGCGCGCTTCTCCGGCTTGGCCCGTGCCACTTGATGGGCCAGGTTCGAGCTGATGTAGCGGTCCACAAGCACGACCTTGCCCTCATCTAACGCGGCCTCGATCCCCGGCTTCGCTTCATAGCGATCACCGGCGTAGAGCAGAGCAGTGAAACGCGGGTCGACGCTTTCGAGCGGCCCAAAATCACCATTCAGAAACTTCCCCACCATGTTCCCAAACCAGGAGTCGTACTGCGGGAAGCCCGTGGAATAAACGGCGATCCCTTCGGCCTTCAGCGAGAGTTCCAAAAGTCTTGCTTGCGTTTGTTTTCCGCTTCCGTCAATTCCTTCGATGGCAATCAGCAATCCGTGCGTCGTCATGGCACCTATCAGTGGCAGGGGGGAGGCTACCTGTGCCAGTCAGTTTAACTGCATAGTGAAACTCGTGCAACGCCTCCGGCATCGTTGAAGTAACCAATATGCCGGGATCGGCGATTCGCCGCAGCGCGTGTTACGATTTCTCCCGGGCATCTTCGGGAATCATGTTGACCACGATCGCAGACAATCTGACGCGGCTGCACGAGCGGATCGCCGCTGCCGCCCAGCGCGCGGGACGCCCCGCGGAGGAAATCACGCTGATTGGCGTCTCCAAGACGCACCCGGCCGAAAAGATTCGCGAAGCTTTCCAGGCGGGGTTGCGCCGCTTCGGTGAAAACCGCGTGCAGGAGTGGGAAGGGAAGCGCGCAGCATTGGCCGACCTTCCCGCAACATGGCATCTGATCGGCCACCTCCAGAGCAACAAGGCCGCGCGGGCCGCCAACGCGTTCACTTCCATCGATTCGCTGGACGATTGGGCGCTGGCGCAGCGCATTGACCGCGCCGCAGCCGAAAAACCTTCCGCCGGGCCAATGCGTGTGCTAATTGAGGTGCATCTCGGCGGTGAAGAAACGAAGAGCGGCGTGGCGGAAGGTGAGCTTCCCGCCCTTGCGGAAAAGATTTTACAGCTCGAAAAATTACACCTGGCCGGACTGATGTGTATCCCCCCGTTCCTGGAGGAACCGGAGGAAGTGCGTCCGTATTTCGCGCGGCTTCGGCATTTGCGTGATACCCTCGAAACGCAATTGGGCCAGCGCTTGCCGGTGCTTTCGATGGGGATGTCGCACGACTTTGAGGCCGCCATTCAGGAAGGCGCAACCGAAGTTCGCGTCGGCACCGCGCTCTTTGGTACCCGGTCGTCTCCGCAATGAATCCAATGGATGCAGCATTTCACTGAGGAGCGTGCATGACTCTCTTTACGCCTCTGCGTTTGCGGGAAATTGAGTTTAAGAACCGCATCGGAGTTTCCCCGATGTGCCAATACTCGGCGAAGGACGGCCATCCGGGAACATGGCATCTGGTGCATCTGGGCAGTCGGGCCGTGGGCGGCGCGGCGCTGGTAATGACCGAAGCCTCTGCCGTTCAAGAGGCGGGGCGTATTTCGCCGGGGGACGCCGGAATGTATCTCGATGCCCACGTGGATTCTTGGCGCCCCATCGCCGGGTTCGTGAAGGAACAAGGGGCCGTCCCCGGAATGCAATTGGCCCACGCGGGGCGCAAGGCAAGTACGGCCGCACCATGGTTCGGCGGCGGACCTCTCACGCACGAGCAGGGGGGCTGGACGCCCGTCTCATCTACCAGCATTCCTTTTGGTGCCGGCCATCCTGTGCCGCGTGCGTTGACCCTGACGGAATTAGATCAAGTCGTTAGCGATTTCCAGCAGGCTACGCGGCGCGCCCTCGCGGCGGGCTTCCAGTTCGTGGAGATTCATGCGGCCCATGGCTATCTGTTGCACCAGTTCTATTCGCCGCTCAGCAACGACCGCAAGGACGACTATGGCGGCAGCTTTGAGAATCGCATCCGCCTACTGCTGCGCGTGACGCAGGCGATCCGCGAAACCCTGCCCCAAACCCTCCCGCTGCTCGTGCGAATTTCGGCGACCGATTGGAATGAGGGCGGATGGGATTTGGAGCAAAGCATTGAATTGTGCCGCAGGTTGAAAGAACTTGGAGTTGATCTGGTGGATGTGTCCAGCGGCGGAATTTTGCCGGGCATAAAGATTCCCGCCGGGCCGGGCTATCAGGTGGAATTCGCCGAGGCCATTCGGCGGCAGGCTGGAGTGGCAACCGCCGCGGTCGGGATGATCACTGACCCCACACAAGCGGAATCCATCGTTGCCACCGGCCAGGCGGACATGGTCTTCCTCGCGCGAGAAATGTTGCGCGATCCCTATTGGCCAAGGCGCGCCGCCGCCGCACTGCAGACCAAAATCAAGCCGCCCGTGCAATATGAAAGGGCCTGGTAAGCGATGAGCTACCTGGAACTTTCCGAGGATGCAGCCAGGGGCACGGTCAACTTCACCGTGCGCGTGCAACCGCGCGCCAGTAAAGATGAAATCGCCGGCACCTTGGAGGGCGCTCTGAAAATCCGTCTCCGCGCTCCGGCCATCGAAAATCGCGCCAATGAAGCTCTTGTCGTTTTCCTAGCAGAGCTTTTGAAAAGGCCAAAGTCGGCTGTTAGAATTCAAAGCGGCGAACACAGCCGCACGAAGCGCATCGAGATTCACGGGGTCACGCGCCAGCAGGTACTCGATCTTCTCTACGAGGAAGCCTGACCAACTGGCTACGAGATGGTTGATGCGGGCTGCTGTTGAAGTGACCTGCGGACGAACGAGCCTCTGGGGCGAGGATACAAATGAGCGTAAAAATTGCCGAAATTCAAAAAGATTTGCGCGCTGCCAAGCTTCACGGATGGCTCTTCTACGATTTCCGCGGGCGCGATCCCATCGCTCACCGCGTCCTCGGTCTTCCGGAGGCCATGCGCACGCGCCGTTGGTTCTATTTCATTCCGGCCAAAGGTTCGCCGCGAAAACTCGTGCACAAGATCGAGTCTGAATCCCTGGCCGCTCTGCCGGGCGAGACGCTTTACTACGCCAGCCTGAAGGAACTGCAAGCCAGCCTGAAAAAGTTGCTCGGGCGCGCGAAGACTATTGCCATGCAGTATTCGCCGAAGAACGCCATTCCTTACGTCTCCATGGTGGATGCAGGCACCATTGAAATGATGCGCAGCGCCGGCGCGAAGGTGGTCACCTCCGCGGACCTGGTGCAGAAATACGAGGCGTGCTGGAGCAAGGAACAACTGGATTCCCACATGGCCGCGGGCATCGCGATTGACCGTATCGTCCGCGAAGCCTTTTTGCATGCGGCGCAATCCGTCCGCGAGAAAAAGTCTCTGACCGAGTACGACCTGAAGGAATGGATGCTCCAAAAATTCGCCGAGGCGGGCATTGTGGCTGAAGAAGGCCCGGACGTGGCCGTCAATGCCAACGCCAGCGACCCGCACTATGCGGCTACGCGCGAGAAGGCCGCCCCCATTCGCGAAGGCGACCTCCTGCTGCTAGACGTTTGGGGCAAGCAGAAGGCCCCGGGGAGTGTCTACTACGACATCACCTGGGTCGGCTATCTTGGTGCGGAGGTTCCGGCAAAATATGTGAAAATCTTCGAGTTGGTTCGCGAGGCGCGGGACAGTGCCGTGGAGTTGATTCGCTCCAGCGTGAAAGAAGGGAAGCCATTGCAAGGCTGGCAGGTGGATCAGGCGGCCCGGAATGTGATAGAGAAGGCCGGCTACGGCAAGTACTTTTTTCATCGCACGGGCCACAACATCGGCCAGTCGGTGCACGGCAACGGCGTGAATATGGACGGCCTGGAAACGCGCGACGAACGCCACCTGATTCCGCGAACCTGCAATTCGGTCGAGCCGGGCATCTATCTCCCCGAGTTTGGGATTCGCACCGAAGTGGATGTATACGTGGACGAGAACGAAGCGCGCGTTACCGGCGCGGTGCAAACGGAGATTCTGGCCCTCCTCGCGTGAGGCCGGCACAAGGCAGGCATATATGGCCGACGAAGTCATACAGCAACCTCAGCAAGAAACGCCAGCGCAGCCTCCCGATACCGGTGTGCGGCGCGAACGCCTGGCTTGGGCGATTGGCATTGCCGGTTGGCTTTTACCCGGGTTAGGCCATGCACTGCAGCGCATGTGGGGTCGCGCCGTCGTCGTGTTTCTCGCCGTTGGTTTGCTGGTTGTCGCCGGAGCGACCATGCGCGGCAATGTGTTCAGTTCGAATGGGGGCGACGCTTTTGACACACTCGGCTATATCGCCGATCTGGGCACCGGCAGTTTCTATTTGGCGGCGCGTGCCCTGGAGCGTGACGGCGCCGATGTCTCCCATGCCGATGGAGATTACGGCACGCGTTTTCTGGCTACCGCCGGCGTGCTGAATTTATTGGCCGCTTTGCACGCTTACGAAGCGGCGCGGGGACGCAAAGCGTGATCGCCACGAATGGTTTTGCGCTGACGCATTTCCAGGCCTTCCTGCTGTTCGCCGCGGTTATTTCCATCGCCTTTGGTTTCCTGGGACGCCGCCGCCCGAAGGACCGCATCAAATACATCCTGTGGTCGTTTTTCCTGTTCCTGGCTGTGGGTATTGGCATCGCCTGGGCCATGTACCCATTTTCGCGCTGAGGCTTATTCTGGCAACTCTGCGCCGGGTACACGACAAGAAAGTGATGAATCTCTGCGTGCATCTCTGCGCGACTCGAATTGACACCCATTTTCCGCGGATGCTACCCTGAATTACAGGGCCGAGGTAGCTCAGTGGTAGAGCAGCCGATTCGTAATCGGCAGGTCGAGAGTTCAACTCTCTCCCTCGGCTCCACTTTCTTCTTTGTAAGTCAATAACATACGAACCTCAGTTTGGCCGTCCCTGCCCTGGCGTTGCATAACCGTTGCATATTTCGAGTTTTTCGCTCAATGCGTCCATCGCGTTCACCTGAGACTCGCTTACGCTCTTCACGTACACGTTCATCGTGAGGCCCACGTTGCTGTGGCGGAGAATCGCCTGGATAGTCTTATCGTCCACCCCTAGCGCGTGAAGGTTCGTCGCCAGTCCGCGCCGGAAAGCGTGCCAGCCGTGCCACTCAGGTAAGGACATATCCCGCTTGAATATGTGGCCCTCGGCTTTGTGCTCAGCCTCCGATTGACGGCACACCTCGCAGCGCGAGAGCGCCGGGGTGACCACGCGCCGGGCGAGATTGTCGAGATTGAGTGGCTTTCCGTTGCCAGCCTGGAAGATTGGCAAGCTAGGCTGTGCCAGGATGCCAGCGCGGAGCTTGTGCGCTTCGAGCGCGTCCGCGAGTTGCTTCACGACTGGAATAGGCGAACGGCTGCGCCGCGTTTTCGGTTCGCTCACCGTGCTATTCCAGACAGACCGCGTTACACTCAATTCCTTCCCATCGAAATTCGCCCAGGTCAGGCCGCGAAGCTCACTCTTCCTGAGTCCAGTCAGGGCGGCGCAGAGTACAACCGTCCGAGCAGGCTCACCGAGCGGCGCAAGCATGGCTTTAATTTCAGAGAGACTGTATGCGTAGGTATCCTCTTCCGGTTCCGGCACGCGCGGGATCGAAACGTCCATGATCGGGTTGATACCGTCCAGAATCCCAAGGCGCTTTGCCTGCTTAAACGTGCCGGAGAGGAGCGCCTTGCAGTGACGGAGCGAGCTACGCCCTAGCTTGGCTTGCGCCGCGATCTGAGTCAGCATCTGCTCTCCGTGGACCGTGCGGAATCCTCGTAAGGTCAGCTTGCCCATGCGCGGCTTGAGATGGTTCTGCCAAACGTCCTTGTATTGCTTTTTCGTCGCGGCCCGGAGATTCTTCTCGACGTACTCCGGCAAGTACACCCGACCCACAAACTCAGAAACAAGCATGGTGCTCTGTGGATTGAGCACGCCCCGATTGAACGGCGCGAGTAATTCTTGGGCGAATGGCTGCACGCTTCTCTTAGTCCGATACTCCCCGCCGTACTCAACGCTCAGTTTCTTGCACACTTGCACGCGCTTAACTTTGCCGTCCGGCTGGAGAACGTCATCATAGAACCGGACATACCAACACTTCCCACTGTGAAAGATGTAGCCTTTTTGCTCACTCATTACCTCACACTGCCTTTCTTAATCAACTTCGTCACTAGCTCGTGGCATTGCTCGCTCGGAGCCATGCACACACGTCTGTCCATGCGAACCGTAGATACCGGCCCAATTTCAGGCAGGGCAACGGGTTGTCGTTGCGTCCACGGCAGCGCGTTTTTTCGTAAATCCAATTGCGACTAACTTGCAGGCGTTCGGCGAGTTGGTCTGGGGTCAAGATGTCATCCGGTTCTAGCTTGTATTTTTCCAAGGTTTGTGCAACTCCTATGCAACGTGGTTTCTAAACTACTGAACTGGCTGGGGTAAAACGTGAATGGCCGATTGAATAACGGCACCTCTCCGGGGTCGGCACTCAAACCGAAAGCAACTCTGTTTCGAGGAACATGAGCGCGTCTCGGACGTTATTGCGGGACTGCTTCACGATCTGGGCAAAGGCCGGAGTCGGCGCATCTCCTGCTTCGCATTGCCAGATGGTCTGCAACAGGACGATGGTTTCCGACGCGAGTCCGTAGCTCGAAAACTCGACTTGCCGAGTGCGGCTCAGGAACCTAGCCTGGAAAATTCATGATTTTAGAGGCACGAAAGGCCTCGCCATGGTACAAAACCGTTGTCTGTGCGGGTTTGAGACCAAAAGTGAGGCCTTCGCTTGACCGAACATACCACAACAGAG